>JAEEGJ010007114.1_pt1 | contig 32588 bp, 24 predicted proteins | sample 8958761 | NCBI WGS metagenome assembly JAEEGJ01 (sample SAMN16246546, study PRJNA631951) | gut metagenome | biome: gut microbiome; feature: rumen; material: RS-attached | host: Bos | place: Iran: Karaj | collected 2018-10
GACACTTGTGTGGAGCCCCGAGGGCAACAATAGCTTCACTGCCGTCCTCGGCAACGACACCATACGGGGAATCACCGACACCTTCTACACCTTCCATTCCCTCGCCAGCAACACCCTCTACAACTATGCCGTCGCGGCCGAGTGCATAGGGTTCAACGGCCTCTTCCAGACAGGGAGCATCCAGACAGAATGCCCGCCGCTCACCTACGACGACCTGCCATTTAGAGAGGACTTCGAGAGCTACGCGTATGGCTACGAGGAAGATATCAATCCCTGCTGGCGGAGGGGCTCGGTGCCATCCCGCATCTCGAGCAGGCCGCACGCCACACATACGTATATCGGCGAGGATACCGTAGGATTCAATATGAGTTCCGGTTCGAATAACTACCGCTGGGCAGCCCTGCCGCGCCTGAATAATTCGATTGACATCACCGGCCTGGAGGTGAACTTCCTTATCGAGCGACCCGGCAGTGGCGTTAGTCCGATTCCATCCTCGCGCCTGATTGTAGGTGTTGCCGAGGATGTCACCTGGTTCTCGGGGTACTTGCCTGCAGCCAGCATGGAGCATTCCGTTCCCTCGCATGCCTACACCTATTCCGGCTTTGTGCCTGTCGACACCGTCGACCTCAGCGACGAGCCCGTCGCCTCGCTCCATTCTGTCACCGTAAGGTTCGTAAACTATACGGGCAGCGGCCGCTACATCGTCTTCTATGCCCCTTCGCCCGGAAGCGACACTTTGCCCAGCAACAGCTTCGCCCTCGACAATATCGAACTGAGGCTGTCGAGACCCTGCCCCACTCCCGAGCATGTCCGCGTAACGCGCACCACTGCCGACAGTGTCTACGCCTCTTGGGATTGCGGCCTCCATCCCTGTGGAACCGCTGGCAACGCCAACCCCGACCAGTGGCTCGTCTATGTCGGCGCACCGGGATTCGACATCGGCAGCGTCGCACCTCTTGTCTTCTACGACAACAATGCCTTCATCGGCGGCCTCAACCCCAACAGCGACTACGAGCTGGTGGTCGGCGCCAGCTGTGGCGGCGCCGAGGGCTACCCCTCTTACCCCGTATCGTTCCACACCCTCTGCGGCCCTCTTGTCACGCTGCCCTTCGTGGAGGACTTCGAGAGCGTCAGCGGCATCCCCTCCTACGACACATACTCGCCCGAGAACACGCTGCCCGACTGCTGGCTCTATTATAACAACTGTTATGGCGGTGGCCCCTGGGTACACAACGACGCCACCTACGCCCATGGCGGCACCAACGCTTTGCGCTTCCATGCCCCCTGTCCCTCTTCCGACCAGCTCGCCATCATGCCCCTCACCGATTCAACACTCTTCCCTGTGTCGAGCCTGCAAGTGTCGTTCTGGATGCGCACGGCCCACTTCTATTACAACTCGTTCATCGTCGTGGGCGTCATGAGCGACCCCACCGACACCGCCACCTTCGTGGCTGTCGATACCGCCCATATCGTTTCCCTTGGCGACTACTCCCACCACACCGTGCGGCTGAACCGCTACTTCGGTCCCCACGGCCATGTGGCCTTCATGGCTCCGCGAGACGTCCTGCAATCGAACCGCCCCTATATCGACGACGTCGTCCTCGACGAACTGCCGTGCGCCCCTGCCGATAATCTGCATGCCGTCTATGCAAGTCTCGACAGCCTCACCGTCGCGTGGAGCGACACCAGCCGCTCCAGCACCCTCTGGCATGTCGAATACGACACCGTCGACTTCATCCCCGGCTTCTCCAGCCGCTCGGAGGCCGGCGGCATGATGACGGTGGGCTGCGGCGAAGGCGAGGTTGACAGTTCCATGCTTGTCAGGCACCATACGTCGGTCACCTTGACGGGTCTCACCTCCGGCACCGTCTACCACATCTACGTCTACCCCAGCTGTTTCGACTCCATCGTGGCTCGCCATCTCGCCGCCTCCACTCTCCACTCTTCTCCACATCCGCTGCCTTTCTCGGGAAGTTTCGACGATGACGACGACTCCAACGGATGGACCCTCATCAACGGCAACCAGCACAACCATTGGACGATAGGAAGCGCCGCAGGCCATCCCGGCCGTTCGCTCTACATCACGGACAACGGCTCCAGCAACAACTACAGCGGTCCTGCCTCTACGGTCTATGCCACTCATGCCCTCCATTTCGACTCCGTGGGCGACTATCTCTACAACTTCGACTGGAGATGCTATGGAGAGATGAACCACGACTACCTTCGTGCCGCCCTCATACCCGCTCACACAGTCCTTACCGCTGGCAACCTCTGCGGCTTCGACGACTTCGAAGTGCCCGAAGGGGGAATAGCTTTGGACAACCAGAGCTATCTGAACCAGAGCACCCTCTGGCAGAACCTTTCCGGCTCCGTCCACATCGTCACACCCGGCAACTACCTCTTGGTCTTCATGTGGCGCAACAACCTTGGAGGCTACCACCAACCCCCTGCCGCCATCGACAACATCAACTTCATGTCCAACAGCGGAACCCTTCCGCCTCCTATCCATCTTGTCACCGTATCTGCCAACAACCCCGAATATGGCACCGCGTCGGGCGGAGGCCTCTACTATCACGGCGACACCACCACCCTTACCGCCTTCCCCCGCGCAGGACGTCTCTTCTCCCATTGGGACGATGGCGACACCACCAATCCGAGACCCCTCATCGTAACCTGCGATACCTCGCTGACGGCCATTTTCCTTCAGATGGAGGGCATTGGTGTTGTGAGTGTAGACGGCTGCAAGGTATACCCCAATCCGACCAGCGGAGAGCTCACCATCGACGCCAGAACCCTGCTGACTGCAGCCTATCTGACCGACATGCTGGGACGCCGCGAGGAATTGACGTTGACCGTCGTGGACGCTGGCGTCTACACCCTAAACATCAGCGCCTATCCTCCCGCAGCATATCTTCTGACGCTCATTGGCGCCGATGGAAGCGAACACGCCATCCGCCTCCTGAAGAAATAATCAACGTTGCCCCTATATCAGAATGACCCTGTACCCCATGACGCACCGTCCGAAATCAAAAACAAACGAAAATGACGGGTGACGGGTAAATGAAAAATGAGAGGGATGGGAGGACGAAGCAAAAATTTTGTCTCACATGTGAAAAAATATTCGTATCTTTGCAGTTCAAAATAGAATCAACAGACAATGAAAAAAGCATTCGTATTACTCACTCTGATAGCGGCTACGGCCACGATGGCCGTTGCACAGCAGAAAGCCCTGCCGGGCAAATACGCGGGCAGCAACACCTTGACACTCTTCGACTCGACAGGGGTGTATATGGAAGAGTCGGGCCTGAGCCATATCCTGAACCACAAGTGCATAGAGATGTATTCCTTCGCGGGCTGCGCAGCATACAGCACCTACAAGATCGACTACGACCCGCTGTCGGCCTACTGCGAGATACGCCGTGTTCTGGTACACCGCGCCACTGGCAAGACCGACACGCTGGTATGGCCTGAGCGTGAGGGCAATGTCCAGGTGTACGACTATGTAGCTCCGGCACGCATGATATACTGGGGCGCAAGCCAGAAGATGGTCGAAGTTGGCCGCCTGAACCTGAACGACGAGCTTGAAATATGGACTTACAAGAAAGGTTATACCTACGCCCTGCTTGAAGACGGTGTCGACGGATTGAACGGAACGTTCGAGAGCATCATTGCTCGCGGCGACGAGGACAGGTTCGTGCCGCCGATGCGGGGGCATTTCTACGACATAGTGCCTTTCTGGAGCGGCCAGCCGGTGAAAGAGAAAGTCTATCGTGTCAACGTTTTGAAAAACAAAAACTTGCAATACAAAGTGTATAACGGTGAACTCTCGTCGGCACAGTCGTTCGACGGCGACCGTGTTATCTACACTTTCACCAAAAACGACATAATGCCCATAAAACGCGAGCCTGCCATGCTTGCCAGCAATGACGTGGAAACCAAGCTGTTGCTCTCCACCAGTCCCAACTGGGAGGCCAAATCGATGTGGTTCTATGGCGTTAACGAGGACTACGGCAGTTTCAACACCACCCCCGAGCTGAAAAAGAAAGTACGTGAGCTGCTGGTGGGTGCCAAAAGCGAGGAGGACTCCATAGCCATCCTCACCCACTGGGTAGCCGACAATATGCGCTACTCGGGCATCAGCATGGGCGAAGGCGAGGGCTACACCCTCCACAACGCCACCATGAATTTCACCGACCGCTGCGGGGTGTGCAAGGACAAAGCCAGCCTACTGATAGCTATGCTGCGCACCGCTGGGTTCAACGCCTACGCCGCTATGACGATGGCCGGCGAGCGCATCGACCGCATCCCCGCCGACCAGTTCAACCACAGCGTCACCGTGGTGCAACGTCGCAACGGCCGTTACCAGCTGCTCGACCCCACATGGGTACCCAACGTCAGGGAGCTGTGGTCGAGCGCCGAGCAGCAGCAGGGCTACCTGATGGGATTGCCCAAGGGCGCCGATCTGGCCGAGACTCCCGTGTCGGCACCAGAGAACCACTACGTGCGTATCACCGGCAAGTCGGAACTGATGGCCGACGGCACTCTGGTGGGCGAATTCACCATCACCGCCGAGGGACAGAGCGACGCCGCAGTGCGTTCCGTTTTCTCGGCACGTAAAACCGAGTGGCGACGCAACGTGGAGATGGAGCTAACACGCGTGGCACCGCAAGCGCAGATTACTTCGGTAACCTACACCGACAACGACACTTACCTGAAACAGCCCGTTAAGATGACTTACAAATACCGCATCCCGGGCTACGCACTTGTCTCCGACAAAGAATTGATTTTCACTCCGTTGCTTGCCAAAGGCGTGTTCAGCCGCGCCATGGGACACATGGGTGTCAACGTCAAGGAGGAGAAACGTCTGTATCCCTTCAAGGACCGCTGCTCGCGGCTGTTGGAGGTGAAAGAGACGGTGAAACTGCCTGCCGGATTTGCCTCGCAGTCGCCGTTGCCCGAAAGGCAGAAAGTCAATGGCAAATCGGTGACCTACGATGGCGGCTACACCCTGCAGGGCAACAGCCTCACTTTCGAGCAGAAAGCCTCGTATGGCAAACGTGTTTACGAAGTCTCCGACTGGAGCGACTTCCGCAACGCGGTGATGGCCCAGCAGAATTTTTCCTTATATGAACTGATTTTCGTTAAAAACGCTAAATAAAGGAGGATATGACGATGAAAAAAATAACGACTTTTCTTGCAATACTGATGTTCGCCGCCGAGGCTTTGGTGATGGCCCAGCAGCCCGACGCCGAATACAAACTCCTCAGCCGTAAATACGAGATTAAATCCGACGGCAATATGGTCTATAATTTTCGCAAGGAGCTGAAACTTAACTCTCAACGCGCTTTTTTCAGCGTCTATGGCGAAAGTTTTATAGTGTATAGCCCCGAATTTCAAACACTTAAGATAAACGAGGCCTACACCCTCCGTGCCGACGGCTCACGGGTCGACGCCCCGAAAAACGCCTTTGTGGAGCAGCTGCCCTCGGCCTGCGCCGACTGCGGTTATTACAACGCTTTCCGCGAAATGGTGGTGGTGCACACTGCCCTCGAAAAAGGCGCAACCATAGTGCTGGACTACACCATTACCTCGAAACCGGGTGTTCTTCTCGACAAGATTGTCTTTGCCGAGGACGCTCCCGTGACGAAATATGTGGTGTCGGTGAAAGTTCCGTCGGCACGCGATTTGAATTATGCTGTGAAAAACCCGTCGTCGAAGGTGGCTCTGAAACAAGTCGGCAGCCAGTTCACTTGGACCGGCACCAGCCTGCCGCAGACAACAGCCGAGCCTTACGCACCTGCAGCCGACAAGCTGTACCCCGTGCTGTTTCTCTCCACAATGGACGAAATGGACAACATGTTGCCCACCGATTTCTCGTTGCCCACAACGGCAGGCAATTTCGTGGCCGGCCTTAGCGGCGATGAGCTGGACAAAGCCAAGAAAATCAACGAACATGTGGTCCGCAACCTCCGTCTGAACAACATCAGCCTTGCCCAAACGGGTCTGCGTTTCCGCAATGCCGGCGAGGTGTGGAACGCCAACTGCGGCAACGCCTTTGAAAAGACGCTTTTGCTCAACGGTCTGCTGCAACTGGCGGGATTCCAGTCAAAGGTGGCTTTCCGCTACGACACCCTCAAATGCAACGGCAAGGATTTCTATTTTCCGCAGTCGGAATATGTTACCTTCGATTGGCTCGACCAAAAATACGAACTTACTGCCACACACTCTGGTAAGTTGGAACCCGTGGGCAAGAGCCTCAACACCAAGTTGGTGTCTGTAGATGACAACTACATCCTCACCGCCGAAGGTAAGACGCTGAAATGCAGCGGCAAGAAAGGCGATGTGGAACTCCATCAGCTTGCCGAGGGTTACTACTCGCTCACCCTCGAGCGGCCTCTGGGAGTCTTCGGCATGATGCCCGGACTTCTTGTAGGCAAACGCACCGCGCCTCTGGTATGCGGCACCGCCAAAGAGGTGTACCGATACACCGTTATGTTGCCCAAAAACGTACGTTGGGTGGGCAAGCCCATCGACGTAACCGTGAACAAACCCTTCGGCTATATGCAGATAAAAATGGTGCAGAAGGACAACAAACTGGAGGTGGTGCGCAGCCTCTCCCTCACAGAGTCGGAGATCCCAGTTGCGCAATACAACGATTTCAAGGCCATGCTGCTCAAATGGACCGACGAAAACTACAAACGACTGGTATTTGCAGTTGAAAATTGAAAGTTGAAATTTTAGAGCCGCACTGTGTGCGGCCCTTTTTTTTGTTCTAAGGTGTGTATTTTCAGATTCGACCCCCGCAGTGTGTCCCTACAACTGAATACCGACAACTGACAACTGCCCCCTTAATACTGACAACTGCCCACTAATATGGACTTTCGATTTAAAAAAACGCAGTCACGTACTATTACGGGCTTTTCTCCGTTATAGGTGCGATGAGAAGAATTGTCGTCATAATATGCCTTATGTTTCTGTCGGTGCGATGCGTCGCCACGCAGATGCTTATACCTATGGACGAGGTGCAGAAAAACCACCTAAAGGCATACGGCGTAGCGTATTGGGTGCTTCAGCGCGATGTGGAGGTTACGTGGCTGCTCAACTACCGCGGGGGGGCTTTCCTGCTCGGCCATTACGACAACATCGAACGCGAGTGCCGTCTGCGCGGCGTCACCTGCGAAATCATCGCCGAAGGGCAGGCCACCAACATCCTCGCCTCCATTGCCGACCCCGCCGTGAATATGGACGCCGTGAAGCTGCAGAAAGCCCCGAAGATTGCGGTCTATTCACCGAAAAACAAACTGCCGTGGGACGATGCCGTCACCCTCGCCCTCACCTACGCCGAAATCCCTTACGACGTGGTTTATGACGCAGAGGTGATGAACGGTGTTCTGCCGATGTACGACTGGCTGCACCTACACCACGAGGATTTCACCGGACAGTTCGGCAAGTTCTGGGCAAGCTACCGCTCCAAACAGTGGTATGTCGACGACGTGAAAGCCCAAACGGCCACCGCCAACGAGTTCGGGTTCGCAAAGGTTTCGCAGCTGAAGCTAGCCGTGGCGCACAAGATCCGCGATTTCGTGATGGGCGGCGGCTTCCTCTTCGCAATGTGCTCGGCTCCCGACAGTTACGATGTGGCCCTCGCCGCCGAAGGGGTGGACATATGCGAGACGATGTTCGACGGCGACCCTATGCAACCCGACGCACAGCAGCGACTCGACTACTCCAAGACTTTCGCTTTCAAGGATTTCCATATCGTCACCGACCCCATGGAGTACGAAATCTCCGACATCGACATTAGTCAGTACCAGCGTCGTGGCAAGGTGTCGGAGCAGAACGACTTTTTCACCCTGTTCGAATTCTCCGCCAAATGGGACTGGGTGCCCACCATGCTCACGCAGAACCACTCGCGCATCATCAAAGGGTTTATGGGACAGTCCACGGCGTTCCGTCGCAAGTTCGTGAAATCCAACGTGATAATCCTTGCCGAAAACAAAGCCCTCGACGAGGTGCGTTACCTGCACGGAAGCATGGGCAAAGGAACTTGGACTTTCCTTGGCGGACACGACCCTGAGGACTACCAACACTATGTCGGCGACCCACCCACCGACCTGTCGCTCTACCCCAACTCTCCCGGTTATCGTTTGATACTCAACAATATATTATTTCCCGCAGCAAAAAAAGAAAAACATAAAACATAAGATGATCAAACAAAAAAATACCTATAATGTGTCGGAGACACATCATTTTAATAACCCCCATGAAAAAACAGCCAGTGGCTGTTTTGATAGCGAAGCGGAGAATTCCAAAACGCAGTGTGGGGAAGAAGTAAGTAATATAAAATCCTATCCGATGAAAAAAATAGCAATTTTCGCAGTAACAATTTGTATGTCAATGATATCTGTCGCACAGGTATGGAACGTGTACAACACCCAGAACAGCGACATCAACGGCAACACCGTGCTTGCCCTCGCCACCGACCGCAAAGGCGCCAAATGGATAGGCACCAGCGAAGGATTGAACAAGTTTTCGGGCAACAACTGGACCGACTACGCCATGTTCAACAAAAAGCTGAAAGGCCAGTTTGTCAACTGTCTCACCATCGACAAGAAAGGTATTCTGTGGGTGGGCACCGACGACCACGGCGTTATCGAGTTCGACGGCACACACTGGAAAGAGCATGAGACGGAAACCCGCCGCCTGAAAATGAAATTCATCCGCACCATAGTCATCGACGAGAACGACGTGAAATGGATTGGCGTAACTCTCGGAGGCCTCGTGCGTTACGACAACAAGAAATGGGATCTCTACTCCACCAAGAACAGCACCCTCGTCAGCGATTTCATCCTCTGTATCACCATCGACGACCAGAACAACAAATGGATAGGCACCAACGCCGGTGTCTCGGTGCTCGACAAGGACGGCTACTGGAAAAACTACACCCCCAATAACAGTCCCCTGCCCGACAATATCGTCCCCGGCATTGCTATCGACAAGGATGGCGTGAAATGGATGGCCACCCTCAACGGCCTCTGCTCCTTCGACGGCGAGAACTGGGAGGTTTACAACACCGGCAACAGCCGCATCCCCAGCAATCAGGTGAATAGCCTCGCTTTCGACAAAAACGGCGTGCTGTGGATGACAACAGACAAGGGCGTCACCGCTTTCGACGGCAAATTCTGGGTTACCTACACCACCAAGAACAGCCCGCTTCCCTCCAACGTCATACAGAACATCACCATTGACGACAATAACAACAAATGGTTCGGCACCGATTTCTACGGAATCACCTGTTTTTCGGGCTTCACCATAGCCGGACGTGTGGTAGACGACTTCGGACAGGGAATGAAGGACATAACAGTGCAGGCTGGCAACCAGAAAGTGAAAACCGACGCGCAGGGCAACTACCGCATCGACGTGAAGAACGGCACGGCAATTTCGGTGAAACCCATCATCCACGACCAAGAGTTCACCCCCGCCGAACACTCGTTCAGCAGCGTGTCGTCGTTCCAGCTGGGCAAAAACTTCGTGGTAACTATGCCGCAGACCGCCTCTACTGAGAAGGTGTCCATCATCCCGCACCTCGAGGAGGGCTACATCAGCGTGTCGTTCGAGAGCCCTGTGGCCAACGTGGAAATCCTCGACGACAACGGCGAGAGCGTCCTCACCGTGGACCAATACAAGAAAGGCAAACGTATCATCATCCCCAAGGACGTGCTTGCCAAGCCCTTCCACGTGGTAATCCGCACCAAGAAAGGCATCCGCAGCATCAAGCTCACCCCCGAAGGCAAGAAAGCCCAGTCGAAAGACAGGAAGAAAAACTAAATAAAAGGATGTTCGGCTGTTCCGATATTCAGATGTTCGGACAATCGTAAAAGTTTGCAGTTTGCAGTTTTGAGTGTGCAGTTGAACAAATAAACAACTAAACAATTCAACACCTTCACGCCTTCACCTAAAACAAACTTTCAACTTTCAATTCTCAATTTTCAACTTTCCCATAGGTACAAATCGGCTGTAAGCGAGCGGTATTGCTCCGAATACTGGCCGTTGTTGTCGTAGATGGCCAGTTGCGAAACGGCGGGCATGGCGGTGGCGTTTCGTCCTAAGACAAACACTTTGCGCAGGGGCTTGCCTTGCGGTTTGCTGAAAATCAGTATCTCTTTCTGGCAAAACAGATTTTGTCCCTTTGCCGTGGCTATAAATTCGTCAGCCTCGGGACAGGGCAGTATGGCGGTGAAAGTGCCTTCTGGCGAGAGTAGAGCCTCCACGGCGGCTGCCAGCTCGTCGAAAGGCAGGGAGTCGCTGTGGCGTGCCATATTGCGTCTCTCCGAAGGACTTTTCAGCGAGCGGCAGAAATAGGGCGGATTGCTCACAATGCAGTCGTAGGTGTGCCGCGTGGTGCTTGCTATATGTTGCGCGGTGTTTTCGAAAACCGTAAGCCGGTCGTGCCACGGCGAGGCCTCGAAATTCCGCAGTGCGCAGAGAGCGCTGCTTTTGTCGGGTTCCACGGCGTGGATAAAGGCGGTGGCGTTGCGTTGTGCCATAATAAGTGCCACCACACCGCAACCGGAGCCAATGTCGAGGATGGAGGCGGATCCGTCACTGTCGGCAAGGGCGGCGAGCAGCACGGCGTCGGTGCCCACTTTCATTGTGGCACCCTCGTCGTTGACGGCAAATTTCTTGAAACGGAACACTTTTTTTAGTGATTAGTGATTGGTGATTAGTGAATAGTAGTTGGTGATTGGTGTGTGTGTCTATCAAAAAAAGGCAAAGAGCGTAACGTTCTTTGCCTTTTTGTTGTAGTGTAGAGGAGCGTACTTATTTAGCTCTGCGCGAGGTGGTGTAAATAAGTTTGAAGGCTCCGTTCTTACGCAACTCCTGTTTGATGTCGGAAATGGTACCCATCCTAACATCCTTGTCGGCTTTGATAGCTGTTGAAAGGAAAGGACGTTCGTCCTCGGGATGACCTGCTCTTTCGGTTTCCACAAAACCTGCGATGTCCGAAACTTCGGCAATCATGTCGTTGAGCTGGATACGTGGCTCGGAGCCGTATTTCTGCGGTTCCAGAGGTACACCCACGTTGATGTAGCTAACAAGCGATTTCTTTGCCAGTTTCTGTACTTCAGTGGCTTGAGGAACGGTTATTTTCACTATCAGTGAGCTTTGTCTCATAGTGGTGATAACCATGAAGAAGAACAGCAACATAAATATGATATCGGACATAGATCCCATATTCAGACCGGGAGTGCCTTTGTCATTTTTTTTCTTGAATCGTGCCATTAGTTGTTTCCTCCTATTTTAGTGGGTTCGGCTTCAGATATGGCCACAGGTATTGCTTTGTCGATAGCTTCCTTCTGCTCCTTTTCGGCGTCGTTGTACGATTTGCCGAATTTGATGCGGCACAGTTCGTCGCGCATCTCGTTAACAGCGGCGGTAAGCTCGTTCTGCACCTGTATGTACATATCGTACGACGTGCCCCTATCGTTTTGCAGGGAGATAACTCCTTTGGAGACTCTGTACGAACCCAGCAACGGAATATCCATTTCTATCTTCTCGGGCAGGTTCTCAAGGTCGTTGGGGTTGCCCAAGAAGTCTTTGGCGCGGGTCTTGAGGTCTCTGATGTCACCAATTTCTCCGTCGAAGAGAAGAGCATCGTGGCTGTTGATTTTCACCACAAAGATGTTTCTTTTGTGGATATCAACCTCTTCCTTCTTGTTCTCATCTTTTGGTGGCGGCAACTTCCTCGAAATACCCATATCCGTGTTGATTGACGACGTCATAAGGAAGAACGTCAGCAACAAGAAGGATATATCCGCCATTGAGCTGGTATTTAATCCGGGTGTTGATCGTTTAGCCATAAATACTTACTTTTTAAATAATTTTATTACCTCTGTAACGATAATTGATACAAGCGAGGCGAAAAAGAGGATGTAAACCGAAATACTGGCTGCACCCACAAGTTTGGAACCGCTCTGGGTCATATCGAATTTTTGGAGCATGGTGTCCGGTACATCTGTGCCACTGGAAACAAGCCAAGCAACAAAGAATATCACACACAATATTGCTGCGACAAGGAGCGTCTTTATGAAAGATTGTCTCTTTGTCCACCAAAGTTTGAAAAATGTTACCAATGCAGCTATAATTGCGATGGCGACAAGAATGTACAATATCGTGGATGATATGTTGAATATTTTGTTTGCCGATCTTGCGGTTTGTGCAGCTTCTTGGATTGCATCGGGTACTACTTCTTCGGTATTTGTCATCACTCTGAAAAAGTAGTCGTCCTTATATTCATTTTCGTCAACGATTACTTTTTTTGCCGCTGTGACTTTTGCCGCAAAAATAATGGTAATCACACTTGCGATAAGGGCAATGCCTAATAACGCAAATAATATAATTTTATTTGTTTTGTTTTGCATAACAGTTTAAGGATTAAAGGGTTAATACTTAATTATTTTCGTCCTTACACTATTATCTTTTGTATTTTACCAAAATGTCCATGAATGTGATGGAACCGTCTTCCATTTGGTTTACAAGGCTTTCGATTTTGCTAACGATATAGTTGTAGAATATCTGAAGGATGATAGCTACGATAAGACCGAACACTGTTGTCAACAGAGCCACTTTCATACCACCAGCCACAACGGTCGGGCTGATATCACCGGCTGCTTCGATATCATCAAATGCTTGTACCATACCGATCACAGTTCCCAAGAATCCGAAGGAAGGAGCAAGGGCGATGAACAGGGCAATCCATGTAAGGTTGCTTTCCAGACGTGCCATCTGTACGCCACCGTAGGATGTGATGGCTTTTTCAACGTTTTCAAGACCTTCGTCAACGCGATCCAGACCTTGGTAGAAGATGCTGGCCACAGGACCTCTGGTGTTGCGGCAAAGTTCTTTGGCTCCATTGTAGTCGCCTTTAGAAACATTGTCCTCGATACCGGAGAGGAGTTTCTTAACGTTTGCGGTAGCCATATTCAGGTAAATAATGCGTTCGATAACGAGTGCCATACCGAATATCAAGCAGAGAAGCACGGGGGTCATCCAGCCTGCACCACCTTGGATGTATTTTTCTTTCAATACTTGGTGGAAGGATTTGCTTTCCTTTTCATTGTCGGCTTTGACGTCTTGTGCCGGGGCGGCTTCTTCAGCTTTTGCTGTGTCGGCTTTTGCAGCGGTTGTGTCGGCTTGTTCTACAGCAGCTTTGTCGTCTTTGGCTGCGTTTTTACCTTGTGCGCTAACACTGTTTACGTTCATAAATGTCAATAATCCTGCTATCGACAGTAATGCGATTACTTTTTTCATGATAATCTAATTTGTTAATTATTAAATTGTTACTTTTTTTTGTTCTTTGTTGGTTTATGGTGCAAAAATACCAATATATTTTCAACAAACAAAGTATTTTTTGTTTTTTTTTTCGTTTTTTTGATTGTTGCTTTGTTATCCTTTTGTTTTACAGCCGTTTAGTCCAACGCCTTTTGTGGCGTAATTAACGATTAAATATGGTATTGTTTGCCTATGTTTTTGTTTGTGGGGAGTGTCAATAGTCTTTTTCGGTGTTGCTTTCGGCATATTTTATCATTTCTATGTTCAGTTCCTCCACGAGCGAGAGTTTTATCTTGGCGTTGGGCTGTGCTTTGTACCATTGCTCGTCGTTGAAATATTGCTGCAGGTCCTTGGATTGGAAAGTGTATCCGTGGTGTGCCATTATCTCGTTGCGCATTATCCGCAGGGTGTATTTGCCGAAATGGGTGAACCATTTGTCGTTGAGCAGTATGGTGCTGGCGTAGGCGAAACGTCCGGTGTGTGGGTCGCTCTCGGTGAAGGTCTTGATGTCGCCAGTGCGTGTGAGCATGCCGTATTCGTCGTATTTTACGGGATACATCTCCAGTCCCTGCAGTGTGGGTTCCACACCCCAGAGTCCGTCCAGCTCGCCGCCTTTGATGGAGATGGCTCCGTTGACATGGCCGTTGAAGGTCTCCACGGTGTAGTGGGCGCTTATGTCGTTAACCACCATAACGTTGTGTTTCCATTCGAGGGTGATGCGGCCGTCGCTGGATTTGTAGGTGCCTATGTGCTGCCGTATCCATTGGTTGATTGCTATTTCAGTGCTTTCGTCGTTGGGTCCTACTTTGGCCATCACGCCGAAAAGACCTCCGTCGGCATTGTAGAAGCAGATGGCTTCCAGACCGTCCTTCGATTTGAGTTTTATTGTCTTGGCAAACTCGTAGGGGTTTATGGCCCCCTCAGTTACGCCGTCGGAGATTGTGAACTCGCCGGCTTTGCCTTTTATCGGCGTAAGGGTGAATTCCAGTTCCTGTCCTTCGTCCATGGCGGCCATCAGTATTTTGCCGCCGGCTTTGGTCTGTGCCGTGAAGTTTATCCATCCCGAGTACCACGAGGTGCCGTTTTTGATGGTCTGTGCCTGAACGCTTATCGCGACAAGCATAATCAGGGTTATCGCTATTTTTTTCATAACAAAATATGTGTTAGTTATTAAATACGTTGAAACTTGGGTTCTTAAGGTAATGTTCCTGTTTCAGGGCTTGTTGCAGGAACTGCTCTCCGGTAGCCTTGTCGGTGGTTTTGCCGTCGAGTTTGTATTCCTCTTCGGTGATGCTGTTGTCGGGGGCGGTGAGGCGGTAAATTTGCAGACGGCGGGACTTGCGGCTGTCTTTCAGGGTTACCACCTCCATGTTGAAACATCCGCTGCCGCAGCTGCCGGTGACGCTCACGGCGCCCTCGTAGAGCCGCGCTTTGTTGCTGCCTTGTTCGGTGCAGAGCAGCTGTGGCTCGCCTTTGAGGGCGAAGATGGCGCCGTACTCCTCGTCGTCGGAGCGGAGCCATATCTCGCGCTCGTCGTCGTTGTCGATCCACACGTATGTCCATTTCGTCATTTTGACGTTTTTGAACACGGGGTCGTGTTTTTCGAGGATTTTCTGCAGCTTGGCGAGGTCTTTCTTCCAGAAAGGCATCGGCTCGTCGATATAGTTGTAGAACATTCCCATCTCGAAACTCTCGAACTGCCCGTCGCGCAGTGTCATCCAGCCTGTTACGGTGCTTTCGGGTGCTCCGTGGATGAAACAGATGTCGATGCCGTTGGGACCTTCGAAGGCTGCAAGTATGTGGCTGGGTATGTATTCGCCGCCGTCATCGACATTCCATGTGGCGCCTTCGGTTTTGTCGTAATTTCCCCATTCTTCGATGGAATATACGCTGTCGCCGCAGGCAAGCACCTGCAGTGCGAGCACTTTGCCGCCTTTGGGTTTGAACTGCACCGAGCCGAAGCTGTATCCGCCATCGAACTCGCTGGTAACGGTGGAACGGAGGGCTTTCATCCCGTACTGTTCCTCCAGTTTTTTCACCACTGTGGTTGGCATCTTTTTCTGCCGCGAAGAGAGGTCTTTTACCGCAAGCATCTTGTGCGATTCGAGGTATTCGTCGGTGACGAGGACTAGCATGGTGCCGCCGTATTTTATGGCTTTGGCATCTTTTTTATTCTCGAAAGCGTAGTTCAGGCCTGCCGATGGTGCGTAGTCGTGGTGCAGGGCGAAGACTTCGAGGTCGCCGCCGTCGGGGTCCTTGGTCTGCTCGCCAGTGAACTTGACGTCGGCGAATTTGCCGTTGGGCAGCAGCAGTTTGGTGTACTGCGACGCTATGCGGCGGGTGCGTTGCTGCAAGTCCCAGTTGGCGTTGGGCTCGTCGGGTTTCGCAAGGCTTATCCAGAACACCACCTGCATATTGTCGGGATTGTGGTAGTAGAGGAACATGGGCATGGGGGTGGTGTCCACCACTTCTTCGGGGGTGTCGTCGGCAAGCAGGGTGTCGTCGGTGCTTGCGGCGGGCTGTTGTCCGTTGTGGCAGGCGGCTACAAAGGCCGTGGCCGCAATTGCCAAGAGTATGTTTTTAATCTTCATCGTCGCTAATTTTTTCGGTTGATGTTTTTGTGAGTTCGAGTTTTCCGTTCTTCCATTTGTATATCTCTTCAGTTATCTCGTTGGCTCCCGAGCGGTAGACGCTCGTAATCGACTTGGTGCGGGCGTCGATGTCGGGGTTGGCGATGCCGTCGAAACCTTTCACATTTTCGAAATACATTCCTTCGGTATTCCAGATGTATGCGTCGTAAAACTCCGACACTCTACCTACAGCGTTCAGTCCCAAGTAGATAAGCAGGTCGGGCGTTCCGTCGAAATTGATGTCGGTTTTGTCGTTTATCCATTTCTCCTGTTCGGCGGAGGGGTTTTCGTCCAAAGGCGCTATCAGCCAGTGGTCCTGTTCGAAATATGGACTTTCGTCGTTGCCCACGTAGCCTTTCACCATTATCCAGTCGTATTGTCCGTCGCTGTTTTTGGTAAAGGAGGCCACAAAACGGAATTCGTCGCGTTGCGGTGGCTGCTCTATGTCGAGGTTTTCGGTGGCTGCCATGCTGTCGATGCTGTCGGCATCGGCGCTTCCCTGCTGGTTGCTGTGGCAACAGGTCAGGCAGAATCCGGCCACTATCGCGGTGAGTAATGTCAGTCTTTTCATATTGTTTTTGGGGTGTTTATTTTATGGATGCTTTTATGTTTTCGATGGTTTTTATCAGCTCCACGTTGGTCTGCTCGATAATGTTCAACTTGATGCCGCTGTTGTTTTTGGCCGGTTTGTACCACGACTTTTGGCCGAAGTAGTCTTTCAGGTCTTTGGACTGGAAATTGTAGCCGTGTCGGGCGAGGATTTCGTTGCGCATCAGCCTCAGCTCCTCTTTCGAGAAAAAGTCGAGATAAGCGGCGTTGAGCAGGGTGTTGCAGAGCAGATTGCTTGGCAGTTCACCTTCCAAGGCCTTCTGCTGTGCCGTGCAGTTCTCCAGATTGTCGGGGGTGAGGACGAAAATCCACACAGTCTCGCCTTTTTTATTACGCACGGCAATGAAATACATACCGTCCTTGCGTATATATTTCAGCGTACAGCTGAGGTCGGCGTTGAATTTGTTGAAATACGGGCGGTCGCTTGTGAAAGCATATTCGTCCTTGCCGTCGAGTTTGTAGATTTGGAAGAAATCCATATCGCCGTTGGGCTCTTCGCCGTTCATAACTATGCTGTTGCCTTCGCAGGTGGCCGTCCAGAGGGCGTAGCCGTCCCACCATTTCGAGCCGTTCTCTATTTTCTGGGCTTGCGATGCACTGAACAGTGCTGCGCACATAATTAAAATTGCTGTTATTTTTTTTGCCATAATTGTTTTGTTTTTTGTTGATTTTAAAATAGTTGGTGTTTATTTCGCTTTTTTGATAAGTTTTGCCAGTTGTTCGGCCAGTTCGCGGTAGGTCTCCACACGGCGTATCTCGTTCCCGTATCCAGCCCCTGCCACACCGTCGATGTCGATGACAGCAATGGGTTCCGCCTGTCCTTTCTTGTAAATCTCCATGGTTCCGGTAAGATGTGCGTCGCCGGCGCCCATGCCTATCACCACCGAGAGGGCTGTTATTCCGTAGTCGAAATCCTGCACTTTGATAACGATGGTGTATTCGGCTGAGTTTTCGTCGTTTATGGCACGCACGTCCCTCGATTTCTCGTTGAGTCGGTTTTTGAAGTTGCTTTCGGCCTTAGCTAATTCGTCATTGTAGTCGCGCACCCAGTCGTCGCCGCGGTCTTTGAGGTATGTGGCCACCTCTTTGCCTTCGATGGTGCTGTTGCTGTAGTCCCAGCGGACGAACATCTGGGCGTTAGAGCCCTTGAGTTCGCGAAGTGAGCCGTTGCGTAATGTTACATCTGATTTTGCGTTTGCTGTGGCTATCCCCGCAAAGAGGATGACAAGTGCTATAATTACTTTCTTCATAATGGTTGATTTTTTTAAATTTTACGTCCAAGTAATTGGTTTATAATCTGTTTTAAAGTCGTTTTCCGTTCTTCGCCGACCGAAATGGCGTTTATCAGTTTCTGTCCTTCGTCGAAGAGACGGTCTATCTCTTGTTCAACTTTCTGTTTGATATTCAGCTGGTTGTATATGCCAATGACGGTTTTTATCTTTTCTTCGGGGTTTTCGGGGGTGGTGGCGAAGAGTTGCCGCAGTGTCTGTTGTTTTGCGTTGTCGGCGTCCTGCAGGGCTTTCAGGTAGAGGTAGGTCTTTTTGTTGTCCTTGATGTCGGTGCCGGTCTGTTTTCCGAATACGGCCACGTCGCCGTAGGCGTCGAGCAGGTCGTCCTGCAGCTGGAAGGCAAGTCCTATGCTTATGCCGGCGCGGTACAGCGTGTCGATGTCCTTTTCGGAGGCCTCGGCGTAGAGGGCGCCGATTTTCATCGCTCCGGCAAGGAGTATGGCGGTCTTCAGCTCTATCATTTTCATATAGTCGGCGATGCTTACGTCGGACTGGGACTCGAAATTCATGTCGTACTGTTGTCCGTCGCACACGCCGATGGCCGTTTCGGTGAAGGTCTTCAGTATGGCCTCCATGTTGGGGTGCCACTGCCGCAGGAAATACCTGTAGGCAAGGGCGAACATGGTGTCGCCGGAGAGTATGGCGATGTTTTCGTTCCAACGGCGGTAAACCGTCTCCTTGCCGCGTCGTAGCGGCGACTTGTCCATAAGGTCGTCGTGCAGCAGGGTGAAGTTGTGGAACACCTCGATGCCGACGGCTGCCGAGGCCGCCAGACAGATGTCGCCGCCGAACATCTCGCACGATGCCAGCAGCAGGGTGGGGCGCAGCCTTTTCCCGCCAAGGGCAAGGGTGTAGTCGATGGGGTCGTACAACTCCTTGGGCTGTTGTATAAAACTCTCTTTTTCAAAAAGTTCCTTTACGGTGTCCTGTATTTCTTTGGCTGTTTTCATATTATTTTATTTGACTCCTTGATGTTTTTCTAAGTAAAGATCGCGTCTCTCCGAGACGCTTTTTTTCAGCGTTTTCGTTTTTCATCCCCACACTGCGTTCCTTGTGTGGGGTTATTAAGATTATGTGTCTCCGACACATTTTTTGAAAGGAATATAATATTCATTTTATTATTGGTCGTTGTCGGTTTTCTTGAATGAGAAATAGAACTCCAGTCCGCCTTGGGGCGAGTTTTTGGCCACAATGCTGCCTTGGTGGAAAAGCACTGCGTGTTTCACAATGGAGAGTCCCAGTCCCGTGCCGCCGTTTTTGCGGCTGCGGCCGGTGTCGATACGCACAAAACGGTCGAACAGGCGGGTGATGTACTGCTCCTCCACGCCGCATCCCGTGTCGTAGAAACGGAAATAGTAGAACTCCTTGTCCTCCTTGTGCGACTCCATGCCGATGCTGATGTTCTCGCCGGCGTACGACACCACGTTTTCTATCAGGTTGCGGAAAATGCTGTACATCAGGCTGTGGTTGCCGTTGATGTTGATGTCGGGACGTATGTCGTTTGTCACGGAGATGTTCTTTTCGGCGGTGGCGTCGGCAAGCTCGTCGATGGCCTCCTGCGCTATCTGGCGGACGTTCAGCTCCTCTTTCGGGAACAGCTCCGACGATTCCTCGGCTTTGTTGATTATCGATACATCGTTGATAAGGTTCGACAGGCGTAGCGTCTGTTGGTACGAGCGGTCGAGGAAATAGTGGCGGCGCTCTTCGTCGAGGGGCTTGTCGCCGAGCAGTGTCTCGAGGTAGCCGCGTATGCTGGTAACGGGGGTTTTCAGCTCGTGGGCGATGTTGTTGGTCATCTCCTGTTTCATCTGGCGGTTGCGGTCTTTCTCCTTGATTATCTCCAACTTACTGTTTTCCAGTTGTTTGTATAAGAAGATGATTTTGTTGCCCGTCTCACCGGAGGCGGTGTTGGGAAAACGCACCGTGTCGTAGTCGGGAGCTCCTTTTTCGGCATCGCCAACAAATTTGTTCAGTATGTCCATCACCGACCACAGTTTGTCGGAGGTGTTACCTATTATTATCAATATAACGGTGAAAATGAGCAGGGGGGCGAAGTATAATATAAATGTGGAGGCCTTGCCCCAGTCGGCGAAAATGGCAAAAACTACAGTGTATGCCACTAAAGCCGCGACAAAGTAGATGATTGTTTTCTGCTTGTATGTCAGTCTTTTGTCCTTCAAAATAGTCAGGTTTTAGTATTTGAAATAATAACCGAAACCGATGCGGTTTATTATGTGGTTGCCTGCGTTGCCGAGTTTTTTGCGCAGGCGGGTAATGTGCACGTCAACGCTGCGGTCGGAGACGAAGGTGTCCTCGTCCCACACTTTGTCGAGTATCTCCTGACGGGTGAAATACCTGTCGGGCGACTGCATAAGCATGGCCAGGATGAGGAACTCCTTGCGTGTGAGCTGTATCTCGTTGCCGTCAACAAACACATGTTTGGCGTCGGTGTCGATGCTGATGTCGCCAGCGGAGAGAGTGTTGGAGGTGTTTTGTTTGGCGGTGGCCGAGGTGTCGGCTTGAGAGCGTTTCAGCACGGCTTTCACGCGGGCGAGCACGGTTTTTATGGAGAAAGGTTTGGCAATGTAGTCGTCGGCGCCAAGGCTGAATCCTGTGAGCATGTCGTTTTCGGTGCTTTTGGCGGTGAGGAAAATGATGGGGATGTCGTTGCCGCGTTCCTTGCGCAGTATGTTCATCATCTGGTAGCCCGACATTTTGTCCATCATCACGTCGAGCAGTATGAGGCAGTGCTGCGGTCCCACCATTTCGAGGGCTTCCTCGGCGGAGTTGGCGGTGTCCACTTCGTAGCCTTCGCTCTCGAGGTTGAATTGCAGTATCTCGCAAAGGTCCTGCTCGTCGTCAACAACTAATATCTTGTCCATTGCAGTGTGGGATGTTTGGGTGTTTGCAAGTGCAAAGTTACGATTTTTATTCGACAATGCAAAAAAGAGGGTGAGTTTTTCCATAACAATCACATAAATAAATTAAATATCAATATTTTGTAATGAGTTGCCGATGGTATTTTCCTTCCATTGGAAAACAATCGCACAACAACAACTATTTTTGGGGATACCGCATTAATTGAAGTTTGATTATCAACAAATAATGGATAGGTTTTATGATGGTTTTATTGCCGTAACAATAACATATAATTATGATGCACTGCAATAGCCAAAAGCCTTTCAAATGACAATTTTTTTTCGTATCTTTGCAACCGCAATGCCGAAAGGTGTTTGTTTGTAAATTATTAAAAATCAGTAGATTATTCACATTTAATGAAGTCGTATAAGACGGTTTTGTTCTTGGTTGCAGTTATTGCGGTGTTGGGTGTTGTATGCCTTCTGTTTCCGAAAGACGGCATAACCATTGCCGGGATAAAGCTGCGTATGCCCTCTATCAGTGCGGTATTGGCAGGCGGCAATCAGCAGGAAGTGGATATCGAAAAGATCGACAAGCGGCGTTGCACAAGAGCCGAGGCCGCCACCTACGCCAAAGTCAAGGACAAGGTGCGTTATTACGCCGATTTTTTCTCCGACAGCACCATGGGCTTTGCCCTTCCCGACGGCGACATCCATTTTTTCGACGATTTCTTTGCCCGAGCCGAGAACGCCGCTGCCGAGGGCAAGGTGGTGCGCATACTGCACTACGGCGATTCGCAGATTGAGATGGACCGCATGAGCGATGAGCTGCGTGCCTATATGCAGGCGACTTTCGGCGGAGCGGGGGCGGGACTCCTGCCTTTCTCGCAGACGATACCTTGTACCTCGGTTAGCCAGTACGCCACCGGCGATTTCACCCGCTACGCCTCGTATGGCGACAGCACCGTGTCGCGCAACCACGGACATTATGGTCCCATGGCCAAATGCTGCCGTGTTAACAGCACCGCCTCGGCCACCATCAACGCCACCAAGTCCGACACCCGCGACGAGCATCTGAAATCGTTTTCTAAAGTAACAGTGCTGTTCGACAACCTGTCGGGCAACGTGGCCGTTTCGCTTACCGCCAACGGCACCACCGACCAGCAGGTAAGTACCGAGATGGGTGTGGGCAGCCTCTCGTGGAAACTCGACACTGCCGTAACCTCGGCACGTGTTACGGTGCAGGGCGTGGCCGATGTGTATGGCATAATGGTGGATGGCGACTATGGCGTAAGTGTGGACAATATCTCAATGCGCGGAGCGTCGGGACACCAGATTCAGATGATCGACAGCGCGCTTCTGGCACGCTCGTTTGCCGAGATGAACGTGGGACTTATCCTTTACCAGTACGGCGGCAACTCGGTGCCTTACCTTCACGGAAAAGGAAATCAGGAGCATTATGCCAAAGAGATGCAACGTCAGTTGCGGATACTGCACCACACCTGTCCCGACGCAAAGATAATCTTCATAGGTCCCGCCGATATGTGCCGCAACAGCGAGACGGGCGGCCTGCAGACCTACCCCCAGCTGCCGGGAGTGATTCACGAACTAAAGACCATGGCCCTCGACAACGAGACGGCTTTCTGGAGCATGTACGACGTGATGGGCGGCAGCGGCTCGATGAACACATGGGTTAAGAACGGTCTCGGCGGTGCCGACTACCTGCATTTCTCCGAAAAGGGGGCAAGGAAAATGGCCGGATACCTCGTCGATGCCTTCCGCACCATGTACGAGTTTTATTTGTTCAAAAAAGATTTCGCACCCGAAAAGTTCGACAAAATATGGAAAGAATATTCAAAACAACGATAGTAGCACTGTTTTTGCTGGTAAGCTTTGCAGCTAAGGCTCAAGTGGTTAACGACGATATTGCCGAAAAATATCCTTTTATCAACCTCTCCGCCGACACCCTTATCTACGACAAGAATTCGCCGAAAATGAAAGCCTTTTTCAAGAAATGCGGCGCGGTGGTTTCTTTAAAGCGCGGCAATGTGAATATAATGCATATTGGGGGCTCACACGTGCAGGCCGGCACGCTGTCGCACCGCATACGCACCAACATACTCACCAATTTCACCGGTATCACTGCCGACCGAGGCATGATTTTCCCCTACTCGGTAGGCGCCAAATGCAACAATCCTGCCGACTACAAGATACAAAAATCTAACACTCTGCAACTTACACGAAATGTTTACAAAGAGCCACAGAAATTGCTGGGACTATGCGGCATTGCCGTAACTGCCTACGACTCAACCGAATGGATAAAGATAACACTAAACGAGCCTCGCATCAATTTCGGCACCACGCAGATAATCCTTCTGGGATATTCCGAAACAGGCAATGTGGCCCCGTATATCAAATTTCAGGACAGAGAGTACCTTCCAACATACATAAACCTCCAAACCAGGCGCTATGTGTATAATTTCCACACCACAGTGGATTCCTTCACCATTGTGATGCCCTGCAAAGAGGAGCAGTCGTTCACCCTTACGGGAGTGTACCTCGCCAACCGCAAAAGCGGCATTACGTTCAGCTCCATCGGCGTTAACGGCGCCGCCACCTACGACTACCACGACAAATGTCCCTATTTCACCAAAGACCTGCAGCTTGTCAAGCCCGACCTCGTAATTTTCGGCATCGGCATCAACGACGCGGCGGGCAAAACTTTCGACACCGTGGCGTTCCGTCGCAACTACCTGCGCATCATCGACAGCATAAAGGCCGTGAACCCCGAATGCGCCTTTGTCTTTATCACCAACAACGACAGCTATAAGAAAGTGGCGCGACGCAAATATGCAGCCAACGTCCACGGATTGCTCGCCCGCGATGTGTTCTACCGTCTGGCCAAAGAGACCGACGGCGCGGTGTGGGACCTTTTCGACATCATGGGCGGACTCGGCTCCATGACCAAATGGCGCGACGCCAAACTGGGACAGTCCGACAGGATACATTTCACCGCGGCAGGATACAACCTGCTGGGCGACCTTTTCTTCAACGCTTTTGTTAACGAGATCAGATACTACGACGATGAACAACCTGACAACTTTCATTTCTAACCTGTTCTCGTTCGACGACAAGCACCCGCTGCTGTTCACCCAGTTCAATTTCTGGGTGTTTCTGGCGTTGGTGATGGTGCTTTTCTCTTTCTTCCACAGCAAACGGCTGCTGCGCAACACCTTCCTTTTCCTCGCCAGCCTCTTTTTCTACTACAAGACCTCCGGTTTGATGGTGCTACTGCTCGTCTTTTCCACCTTGCTGGGGTATTTCCTCGGCATAGGCATGGACAAAAGCGGGCGTAAAGGCGTGCGCAAAGGGCTGATGGCTCTCGGCGTTGTCGTCAATCTGCTGGTACTCTGCTATTTCAAGTACGCCTATTTCTTCACCGATGTTTACAACACCATCGTGCAGACCGACAACAAGGTGATAAACTACCTAGCCATGTGGGCCAACGAGTGGGGCAACACCGACCGTTTCGACGCCTCGAAGATAATACTCCCCGTCGGAATTTCGTTCTTTACCTTCCAGAATATCAGCTATATAGTGGATGTGTACAAGCGTCGCATTCCGCATGTGGGCAATATCTTCGACTTCGGTTTCTACACCTCCTTCTTCCCGCAGCTGGTGGCCGGTCCCATCGTCCGTGCCGACCAGTTTGTGCCGCAGCTCTACAAGCCTTACTTCCTCACTCGCAAGCAGTTCGGCATAGCTGTGTTTTGGATTCTCAACGGCTTGGCCAAAAAGATAATCCTCAGCGACTACCTTGCGGTGAATTTCGTCGACCGAATTTTCGACAACCCGCTGCTGTTCACGCCATTTGAGAATTTCTCGGCACTCTTTGTCTATTCCCTGCAGGTCTATGCCGATTTTTCGGGCTACACCGACATAGCCACCGGCGTCGCCATGCTGATGGGATTCTACCTGCCCAAGAACTTCAACTCGCCGTACAAATCGACCAACCCCGCGGGGTTCTGGAAACGTTGGCACATGTCGCTTTCCAACTGGCTCAAGGACTACCTGTACATACCTCTGGGCGGCAACCGCGGCGGCACGTGGGTGTCGTGGGCCATACTGATAGGCATCGCCGCAGTGATAGGCCTTATGGCCAAAACCACTTGGGTCACAGTGATTATCATCGCCATCATCGTTACAATAGTGGGATGTTACATTTTCTGGCCCAAGGCCAAACGCGAAATCACCACCAACATCAACAATATGGACACCATGCTGTTGGGCGGTCTCTGGCACGGTGCCAGCTTCAATTTCATCACTTGGGGCGGACTCAATGGCTTGGGTATTCTCATCTACAAATGGTGGAAACATCGCAGTAAAGGCACTCGCACCGTGGCCACTTTTGTGCTTTTCGCCCTCTTTGTGGTGGCGTGGAATGTGTGGGATACGGCGGCGTTCCGCGTGGGCGGCGTGTGGACGGGCGTTATCTTCGTCGGCACGTTGATAGACTACCTATATTCGCTTTTCACCCGTGGCGAGCGTTCCATAGCATGGCTCAACCGCGGATGGAGCATTTTCCTCACCTTCGTATTTATCAGCTTTACGCGACTGTTTTTCCGCAGCGGCTCCAACCTCGACCCCGCCGAGGCCAACACCGTGGCATGGAACACCGCCAAGAATATGGTGCACCAGATTGGCGGCCACTGGGAGTGGAACCACGTGTGGGGCGTGCTATCGGGCTATGCCAACATCTTCGTAATCTTCGTAATAGGAATGATAATTCATTGGTTGCCCGAACGTTGGAAACGCTGGTACCGAATCAATTTCGCCATGATGCCCATTTGGGTGATGGCAGTTATAGCCGTGCTTGCGGTTATGGTTCTGTATCAGTTTGTTACCGCCGACCTACAGCCGTTTATCTATTTCCAGTTCTAAACTGGAACAATCATTTGAACAAACAAAACACAATAAATAAATAATAGATTGACAACAAAAAAACTTCCCCCCCCACTCTTTTGCTGTGGCTTTTTGTTTTTAGTGTATTGAGCGGTTCTATATCCCAAACCTAAAGTAGCACAACGAAGGCTTTATTCTTTATATAAAAGAAATTAATTTGGTGTTGGGTATTTCAAATTTCAGTTTTCATAATACAAAACTAATGTTATCCAATTACACATTTGATTATCAACAATGTAGATCATTTTTTTAACTCACAACACCATTCCCTTTCTTTTTTTCATAAAAAAATCGTATCTTTGCAAAAAAATATACAACCATGTTTAAAAAAGATACATACATAGCACGCAGGGAACAACTGCGCAAGGACGTCAAAAACGGCCTTATCATCATTCAAGGTAACAGCGAAGCAAGCTGCAATTACAAAGACAACACCTATAGCTTCCGTCAGGACAGCACCTTCCTTTATTTCTTCGGCCTTCAGCGCGAGGATATGTTCGGAGTGCTCGACTGCGAGACGGGCGAAGACTGGATTTATGCCAACGACTACGACATCGAGGACATCATCTGGACAGGCGCCCTGCCCAGCGTGGCCGAACTTGCCGCCTCCGTGGGCGTGACCAAGAGCGGCTCCCTTGCCAATTTGCAAAACACTGTGAACAAAGCCGTTGCGCAAGGTCGCAAAATCCACTACCTCCCACCCTACCGCACCAACAATATGGTGAAAATGGGCAACCTGCTCGGCATCAAGACCGACAGCGTGAACCGCTACGCATCGTTGGAACTGATAAAAGCTTGTGTTAAACAGCGTTCCGTCAAGAGCGACGAAGAAATTGCCGAAATCGAACGCGCCATTGCCACCGCGTACAACATGCACGTGGGTGCCATGAAAATGGCTCAACCCGGCCGCTACGAATACGAGCTGGCAGGCTTTATGGAAGGCACAGCGCTGATGGGCGGCGGCCCCGTGTCGTTCCCCGTCATTATGACTATCAACGGACAGACACTGCACAACCACGACCACAACCACGAGCTGAAAATCGGACGCATGCTGGTGATGGACGCAGGTTGCGAGACCCCCATGAACTACTGCAGCGACATCACACGCACAGTGCCCGTGGGCGGCAAATTCGACGAACGTCAGAAAACCATCTACGAGATAGTGCTGGCCGCCAATATGGAAGCCATCCGCGTAACCCGTCCTGGCATCACCTATCAGGAGGTGCACACCGCCGCCAGCCGCATCCTGGCACAGGGCTACAAGGACCTCGGCATACTCAAAGGCAACCTAGACGACATAGTGGCCAACGGTGCCCACTCGCTGATGATGCCCCACGGCCTCGGACACATGATGGGCCTCGACGTACACGACATGGAGAACTACGGAGAAATCAACGTCGGCTACGACGAGGAAACGGAACGCAGCAAACAGTTCGGTCTCGGCAGCCTACGCTGCGGACGCCGTCTGCAACCCGGTTTCGTCATCACCGACGAGCCCGGATGCTACTTCATCCCCGAACTTATCGACAAATGGCACCGTGAAGGCACCAACGCCCAGTTCATCAATTTCGACGTGCTGGAGAAATACAAGGACTTCGGCGGCATACGCATCGAAGACGACATACTCGTCACCAACGACGGCTGCCGTGTGCTTGGCAAGCCCATACCCAAAACCGTCAAGGAGATAGAAGAAACGATGGCTCAATAAAACCGTCGCTTTATCTGATAACCAACGGACCTAACGAAGCATCGGCCCATTCGGACCGTCCGCAAAAAAAACGGGCCTCTAACAAAAACACTTTATAATATGGAAGAATTTGAACAACAGGAGATGCACAACGAAGCTCCGCAAGAAATCAACCAGCCGCAGCAGGAGGAATACACCAACGCTCCGCAGAACAACGGCTTAGACTGGGGTGGCGACATCAAACGCTTTTTCACCGAAGACCTCAAGGACATGCTTCTGGCAATAATAAAACGTCCGGCTACAGGTGCCCAACAATGGCTTGACAATACCCAATCGAAATCAATTGTAAACCCAATTTGTATGATATTGTCGTCATTTGTACTGATAACACTTATGGCGTTCATCATTCTTCACATCAAATTGGGCAACGCTGTCGGTTTCGGAACAAGTCTGGCCATTGGAACAACGCCGATTTTCTTTTCGCTGTTCATAAGCTTGTTTATGTTCATTTTCATGGCAATAAAACAGAAACCCGACATTATTATGGCTTTCCGCCAGTCGTCGTTGCACGTACTCATTCTTACAATGGCTATGATTGCATTGCTTGTTACATTTCTGATATTTGTCAATACCGACAAAAGCACTTTAATCGGTTTGGCTTTTGGAAAAATACCAAGCGGCTATGGCTTTGCAGCATTAATTATGATGCTTATATCGGTTTATGCCATATCGATGGGTTTCAGTGCAGCACGCCAAACACTCAAGGCTTGTCAATCCAACGACAAGGAATGCTACTCATGGTACATAGCTCCATTAGTGGTTTTCCTTCCAATTTATTTGAGTTATATTATCGTGTCGGCTATGCTGTAATCGAACAATCACTCAAAAAAAACGAAGAAGGAACTCCTTGCACCGGAGTTCCTTCTTTTTTACAAATAATACTCCAAAAAAATCACTCCCCCGCCCTTTTCGAAAACACGCACCCACAGTAGTCTTGCCGGTACAGTCCGTGCTGTCTCGAAAGCTCGATGCTGCGCTTGTAGCCCTCGCGTTTCTTGAAATCGTTGGGCAACCAATTGATGCCGTATTCTTCGGCCAGCCTCTGCCCTATCTCGTTCAGTTTGGCGGCATTTTTCAGCGGACTTATGCTCAACGTGGAGGCGAAGTAGTCGAAACCTTTTTCTTTCGCCACCTCGGCCGTTTTCCGCAGCCGCAGGTCGTAGCACACAAAACAGCGTTCGCCGCCTTCGGGACATTGTTCCAAACCCTTCACGCTGTCGAAAAAGATTGTCGGGTCGTAGTCGCAATCCACCACCGACACAGGGTTGGGGTAAGGCGTTTCGTCAATTAGACGATTAAGCTCAGCCTTGCGTTTCAAATACTCCTCCTCAGGCGAGATATTGGGATTGTAGTAAAGAACCGTTATCCTGAAATAATCCGACAGATACTCAAGCACATAACTACTGCAGGGGGCGCAACAGCAATGCAATAGAAGCGACGGGGTTATCCCCGCCTCATTGTTCCTTTCTATCAGCAAATCCAGCTGTGCCTGAAAGTTAGTCTTGTTCACTTTGTATGTTTTTTATCATCGCACCACTTGAATAACACCGTTGCGCTGAACGTGTCCCAGATAGCCCTTGGCTGTGAAATGGTAGTAGTAAGTGCCGTCGGGGTCGTTGTTGAGCGACGGATCCCAAAAATCCTCGCGTTTGGAGATATTCTTTTTGTAATACACCCTCCGGCCCCAATGGTTGTAGATATACAAATCGTTGTCGGTATAGCCGTTGCCTTCCAAAAGATTTTTTATCTCAAAAATGTCGTTAATGCCGTCGCCATTGGGTGACACTGTATTCGGGAACTGCAACAGAATATTAACTATCAGAACTTTGGCTTCAGCCGTATCGTAGCATGTCAAAGGATTACCACTGTGTGTCGGGATGTGGGATGTGGTCATAAGTCTCACCAAGTTCAGTCCCGTAAACTCCGACATATCGCCGGTCCACGTGTAGGTTGGCTCGAAAGTGTTGGGGAAAAACACCGGGGATTGGTCATGATAGTAAATCTCCCAGTCATAGATATTATCGTAGTCGGGGGTAGTCAGGTTTATGAAAGTTATTTGGGGATCGAACACCGACAGCACGGCGGGATTCCACGAAAAAGCGCTGTGGGGCGGCTCGTACACATAAGCCGTCAGGCCGACGGTGTCGCGACAGCCACTGGAACTGAGTATAAAGCACAAGAAGGGGTATGTCCCGGCCTTGCGGTAAATGTGGGTGTGGGTGCTGTCGTTTATAGTTCGGAAACCGTCGCCCCAGTCCCAACTGTAGGTGTTGCCCAGACTCTCCACATTTATATCGGTTATCCTGAGCCGGAAGGGCACGCAGTCTTCAAAAACCGTCGGCTCGAATATAGGCAGAGGCACTGTGTCCATATCTATATGGTGCATAAGGTCGTATTCGCATCCCAAACGGTCTGTCACGTGTACCGAAAGGGTTATGGAATCGGTTATCAAGATATCTATGCCACGGGTAGTTTCGCCATTACTCCATTGGAAAAGCACTGCGCTTGGCTCGTTAACCTCCAAATGGGCAAGTGCATTTCTACATACCAACGTGTCGCCCGACAGGGTTATGGGCACAGGAGGATTGAATTTGACAGTACGATAAACGGTGTCGGCACAAGCTTCGTCGGCAGTCTTGGCCACAAGCATTATTGTATATGTTCCGGCGGTTTGGTATTCGTGCCGACCTGGATTTTCGGATGTCGATGTGGTGCCGTCGCCGAAATCCCAGTAAAACATCTCACATCTGCCCAGGGGAACTGTGTCTTGGGCACTGGTCGATGCGTAGCTTGTGTTTGTGATATCGGCATAGTATTTGCAGTTTGTCGTATCCAAAGAAACGGTAAAACCGGCATGCGGGTATCTTGGTATGGCCATAGTCGAAAGGGTGAACATGCACGTAGTGTCGCCAGTAAAAATCACATCGCAGTAGTATGTGCTGCTGTCCACAGCCACCGTAACGGTTTGTTGGTCGGATGTCCACCCGGGATGACTTGGGTTATACCACCGGTAGCGGAAACCCGACGGTGCCGTAAACGTGGTAGTCCGGTCCTCGCTCGCACATGAGTTGTTCGTTATCCGTGCTTTTGCACAATCCAATGTATAGTATATATAACCAGCGTGATACTGTGCACACTGTCCGCAATGGAAAGAGGTTATACGAACCACGATTGGCTGCCCCTGATAAGGCGAAATGTCAACACCTATGGGCGACCAGTCTCTCCAATATACTTGGTTTTCCTGCGTAGACTCCACTAGTCGGATGCCCCGATTCCACGACAGCGATGCCATACCCGCATGTATGTTGGCGTATGTGCAATTCGAATCCAAAAGGTTGCCGTTGGTATCGAGTATCTCGAAAACAAAACGTGGTTTCTGGTTTGGTGGATGTCCAGAACCCGGTTCCACCAACACTACAGCATAGTTGATTAGAATCAAATCAGCAATGCTTGTATCCACTACCATGCGGTATGCGGTAGCCTGGCAAACACACCCGCCCCATCTACATCCCAAACGGACCGACTCGCAATAGCCGTCAGGTATAGTCTTTAGCTGAAAAAAGGTAAAAGAGTCTCTTTCGGAAAGATCGCTGTGGATGGCATGCGACGCCCCTATCCCTATATCGCTGCCTCCATAGCCGTTGTTTGGATTACGTATGCCCACATTAGCGTACGGACCCGAACCTGAACTTGTATAATTGTTGTAAAAACTATATGTGCCGTAGGTGCAGGTAACGTTAGGCCCCGTAAGAACAGTATAATCAATACATTGAGGTGTGGAACGTTGCAAGCATCTGCGGACATACACGGGGGAGCTGTAGCGACTGGTGTCGTTAGAGTCGCAGATGGCACGCACATGAAATTCGTAAGTAACATTCTCCCTGAGTCCGCAAACGGTGTCTGTGGTGTGTGATGTGGAAAGAACCGCTCCCGATCCGAGAGTAAAGCCTTCGAGGCCGTATTCTATCTGATACACCGTGTTGGGATTGTTGGAGTAACTCGTCCACGATATCTCCTCACACCCGTTGCCAATGTAACGGTGCGAAATATTTATGGGTTCGGGACAGCTCACGGGAAGCACACATATATTATCTATGGCTGCCGGAGGCTGGGTAACTTGGGAGCTGGAGTTGTACCAATAGAAGACGAGGTAATATTCACCAGCTGCAGGCACCACAACCAACGGGCTTACATGGTTTTGCCACGAACTGTTGTTGTTCAGTCCGGCACCTCCGTCCAACGCTATCGCACCTGTAGGCAACGAAGTCAAAGAAAGACCAGCCATTTGGCTACCTCCGGCAAATGTGGCTGTAGCAGCAGGTATAAGAAAAACCCTTAGATATGCATACGAGGCTGCTCCTACAACATATCCTTGCGACATCCAATCGTACGAGGCTTCGTATATGCCGCCGGCAGGAAAATACAGCTTTCGGTATGCGTAGGAATTAGAAAGAACATTCGAGTAGTTGTTACTAACATTATCGTTCGATATGTACAGGCTGTACTGGCCGGGACCATTTTGTACGGCTTGATTTATAATCCACTTGTTAGAATTGCTGGTTGTGGTGTTGGCCAAACGCCAGTAGGCGCGTTCCGCAGCATTTTCAAAATCGCAACAATACGGAACTGTATCAGTCATAAACTGACCTTTCGCCAAAGTCGAAACCAGCAGTAAAGAGGCTAATATCCAAGCCGGCCGGAACATAGCAACATATCTAAATCATCACCTTACTACGGTTATAGTTCCATTGCGCAGTATATTGCCCATATAACCCTTGGCCGAGAAACGGTAGTAATAAGTACCGTCGGGATCGTTGTTCGCTGCAGGATCCCAGAAATCTTCACGGGTGGAGATACCTGTCTTGTGATACACCTTACGTCCCCAGTGATTGTAGATATAAAGTTCGTTGTCGGTAAATCCACCGCCGTCTATCAGGTTCTTGATCTCGAAGATGTCGTTGATTCCGTCTCCGTTGGGAGTTACTGTGTTGGGGAACTGCAACAGGTCGTTGATAACCAACACCGTGTTCTCAACGGTATCAACACAAGACACGAAACCGCCACTGGCTGTCTGCACCTGATTGGTGGTGATAAGACGCACAAGGTTAGAGCCTGAGAATTCTGTTGTGGAACCGGTCCAGCGGTGCGACGGCTCAAATGT
>JAEEGJ010007116.1_pt1 | contig 32577 bp, 19 predicted proteins | sample 8958761 | NCBI WGS metagenome assembly JAEEGJ01 (sample SAMN16246546, study PRJNA631951) | gut metagenome | biome: gut microbiome; feature: rumen; material: RS-attached | host: Bos | place: Iran: Karaj | collected 2018-10
GTAGACGCTAAAAGATGAAACCGTCAATTCCAAAAGGCACGCGTGACTTCACTCCGGTGGAGATGGCACGCCGTAACTACATATTTGATACCATCCGCGGAGTGTTCCGCCTCTTTGGTTACCGTCAGATAGAGACTCCCTCAATGGAGAACCTGTCAACCCTTATGGGCAAGTACGGCGAGGAGGGTGACAAACTCCTGTTCAAGATACAGAACTCAGGCGATTACATGAGTGGCCTGACTGATGAGGAGCTGCTTTCACGCAACAGTCTCAAGCTGGCCTCAAAGTTCTGCGAAAAGGGTCTCCGCTACGACCTCACAGTACCATTCGCACGCTTTGTGGTAATGCACCGCGAGGAACTCCAGTTCCCCTTCAAGCGTTTCCAGATACAGCCCGTATGGCGTGCTGACCGCCCCCAGAAGGGCCGTTACCGTGAGTTCTACCAGTGTGACGCCGATGTCGTAGGCTCTGATTCACTGCTCTACGAGATTGAACTCATACAGATGATTGACACCGTGTTCAGCCGTTTTGGCGTACGCGTGGCCATCAAACTGAACAACCGCAAGATCCTGGCCGGCATTGCCGAGAGCATCGGCCAGTCAGATAAGATTGTTGACATAACCGTTGCCATTGACAAACTTGACAAGATCGGTCTGGACGGCGTGAATGCCGAGTTGGCCGATAAGGGTCTGCCGCAGGATGCCATTGACAAACTGCAGCCCATTATCAAACTGACCGGCAGCAACAGTGAGAAACTGGATACCATTGCCACCGTTCTGGCAGGCAGCGAGACCGGCCTGAAAGGAGTGGAGGAGTGCCGTTTCATTCTGGACGGCGCCACCCGTCTGGGACTCAAGAACCAGTTGGAACTTGACCTTACCCTGGCCCGCGGCCTGAACTACTACACCGGCGCCATCTTTGAGGTAAAGGCACTGGATGTTGAGATTGGATCAATCAGCGGCGGCGGCCGTTATGACAACCTTACCGGCATATTCGGACTTCCGGGTGTGAGCGGCGTGGGCATATCGTTCGGTGCAGACCGCATCTATGATGTCCTGAACCAGTTGGACCTGTATCCCAAGGAGGCACAGGGAGGCGTAAAGGTGCTGTTCCTGAACCTGGGTGCCGATGAGGCTCAGTTCTGCCTCAAACTTCTGGCAGAGCTCCGCGCCCATGACATCCCGGCCGAGATTTATCCCGACAACGCCAAGATGAAGAAACAGATGTCATACGCCAACGCCGGCGCCATTCCCTACGTTGCAATCGTGGGTAGCGACGAGTTGAGCAAAGGCCAAGTAACTCTTAAAGATATGCAGACTGGTGAACAACGCACAATGGGGTCTGACCCCTTTGTGTCGTTTTTCACCGATAAATGACGCAAAAGGGTCTGACCCCGAAAACTGAATGAGCGAAGATTTCGACATAAGACAGCAGCAGATGGCAAGCGACAAGGAGCTTGATAATGCTTTGAGGCCGCTAAGCTTTGACGATTTTGCCGGACAGGGCAAGATCGTTGAGAACCTGCGTGTCTTTGTGGAGGCTGCCCGCCAGCGCGGCGAGTCGCTTGACCACACTCTGCTGCACGGCCCTCCCGGACTGGGCAAGACCACACTGAGCAATATCATTGCCAATGAACTGGGTGTGGGCTTTAAGATAACATCGGGCCCCGTGCTTGACAAGCCGGGTGATCTGGCAGGCATACTGACCTCACTTGAGCCCAAAGATGTCCTTTTCATCGATGAGATTCACCGTCTGTCACCTGTGGTTGAGGAGTATCTCTACTCGGCCATGGAGGACTACCGCATTGACATAATGATAGACAAGGGTCCCAGTGCCCGCAGCATTCAGATAGACCTTAATCCGTTTACGCTGATTGGCGCCACCACCCGCAGCGGTCTGCTTACAGCACCGCTCAGAGCCCGTTTTGGCATCAACATGCATCTGGAGTACTACGATGCCAAGACGCTCCAGAAGATTATACTCCGCTCAGCCAAGATCCTGGGCATACCGTGTGATGTGGATGCAGCCGCTGAGATAGCAGGCCGCAGCCGCGGAACGCCCCGAATAGCCAACGCCCTGTTGCGCCGCGTGCGTGACTTTGCGCAGGTAAAGGGATCGGGCCGCATCACCGTTTCAATAGCCAATATCGCCCTTGAGGCACTCAACATAGACAAGTACGGTCTGGATGAGATAGACAACCGCATACTGACCACCATCATTGACAAGTTCAAGGGTGGTCCCGTGGGCATCGGCACAATAGCAACCGCACTGAGTGAGGATGCCGGTACCATTGAGGATGTATACGAGCCGTTCCTTATCCAGGAGGGATTCCTTAAGCGAACCCCTCGTGGCCGTGAGGTGACTGACCTGGCCTACAAGCATCTGGGCCGTTCACGGTATGCCTCTATGTCGGGTGACCTTTTTGATTGATTGCAACGTTATTGCAACGCCTTGGCGCTTAACCAAGGCGTTTTTCCGTCATATATTTGTCGGAGAACCAATAGTTTTTTGCTTATGAGACACCTGGTAAAAATAACACTTCTGATTATCATTATGACACTGACTACTGCAACTGCCAGCGCGGACAAGTACACCCGCGCCTGGAAGAAGGTGGAAGAATTTATAAATCAGGACCTTCCGGAGAGTGCTGCCAAGGTAATAAACCAGATATGGGATATGGCGGCCGATGAAAATGACGGGCGTCAGATGCTTAAGGCCGCAGTCTATCTGACCCGTGTCCAACAGACCTACAGCGAGAAATCCATATTGGAGGGCATAGACCTTTTCAACACTCTTCTGCCCACTCTCAAGGTACAGGAGCACAAGGCGCTGTGTCACGCATTCCTTGCCAAGGGGTACATGGCATATTGGGACCGTAACAAATACAACATTTCGCGTTCGTTGCCGCAGGATGACCAGAATCCGCCGCTGCAGCATTGGACAGCCAAAATGATATGTGATACCATCTGCTACCATCTGGACCAGTCCATCAATCTTGCGGGCGATGTGGGCTCAGGTTTCTATGAGGAGTTTTTCCCGGGAGGCAACAAGGCAGGTCAGAAACTGCGCCCCCTGCTGGTTGATATGCTGGCTGATCATGCTGTGATGCCCATAACAGATTACCGACTGCCGTTGGGTAAGAAAAAGTTTCTGGACGATAAGCGTCTGTACGGCAGCATGAGAGATTTTCTGGAAGCAACCCGCGGCCTTACGCCCGACGACCCCGACCTGTGGCAGTTATACGTACTGCGCCGTCTGGTCAACAATAACTTTGCCGCCAAACCTAACATACGCTGCACCATAGACATACGCCGAATGCAGGTGCTTGACAGCTATCTGGACAATGACAGAGAATGGAACAGCAATGATGAGGAGTGGCTCAAGGGTACTATAGCACTGGCCGAATCCTATACCAAGAAGGTCAAGTTCAGCACACTGTTCTACAGCATGGCTGCCGGCAAGATAGAGGACAACCTGTCCGATATGCCCGATGAAAAGGCTGCAAATCTGCAGCGTCAGGCTCACCAGATATGCGTAGCCGCCCAGAAAAAATGGCCCAAGAGCGAGGGAGCCCTTGAGTGTTTGGCCATAATGGCGGATATTGAACGCAAAACAGTATCTTTTGAAGCACCTGCTGAGTTCCTGCCCGGTGAGCGCAACATAGCCAGGGTGGATTTCAGGAACATAAGCACCGTATACATAAAAGTGGTGGAGGTACCCGGCCGGTTTACAGGCTTGGACCAGGTAAGCATGCTCTCACAGCTTAACCAATGCAATGCCGTATCAGAATGGAGCATGCACGTGAATGATCCCGGCGATTATCTGGAGCATACCACCATAATGAACATACCGCCCGTAATGCAGGGATGTTATTATCTGATGGTCTCCACCGGACCTTATTTCAGCAGTGGAGACTACATATCATACCGTTATATTGAGTGCAACGGTCTCCAGTTGGTACGTCATATCCACAACAACGGAACCTTGTACGGAGTGGTAGTTGACACCCGCACCGGTAAGCCCGTGCCCGACTGCAAATACACCCTGTGGAGACTTAACAGTTACGATGAAATGGTTCAGGTAGCTACCAGCGGAATAACCGGTTCCGATGGTGTCATACTGCTTGAGAATTACAACAACGGCCGTTTCAAACTGGAAATGGAGTCCGGCGCCAACCGTGGCAACAGCTCATTCTACTTGCCAAGGAGCACCGATATGCCAGACTCCCACCGTTACCTGCAGCTCTATACGGACCGATACACCTACCTGCCCGGCGATTCGGTCCAGTTCAACGGTCTGCTTTACAACCGGACCGGCGATAAGGCTGCAGTTCAGGCAGGCGAGTCAGTAAGCGTCTATGCCGTAAGCAATCGCGGTGAGGAACTGGTAGGTACCTATACCACCGATGAAATGGGTGTTTTCTGTGGCACATACCATATTCCGGACAACTGTATGCCAGGTAGTGTGAACCTGAGGTCCACGCAGGCCAATTCATATGAAACCTACGGAGGCTGGACTCAGATTAACGTGGAGTCATTCCGCCAACCCAAGTTCCAAGTCCGCATGGATCAGTTCAGGGATGCCGCAGCATTCGATACTGCTATCACCGTAACAGGCAGCGCCCGCACCTTTACCGGTGTGCCTCTGGATAGCGCCACCGTACAATGTTATGCCGGAGCCAGCCCCAACTCATTCCACCGGTTCTGCATGCCCGATGACCGTGGTTACATCAGAGTGGGAGCCGACACCGTATATACATCGGCCCAGGGAACATTCAGTTTCACGTTCCGTATTCCGTCAGATATGATGGTGGAGACCTCCTGCCGCGTATATGTGAATGTGGTTGTGACCGATATCAATGGTGAGACACACGAGTCATCACTTAACTTACGTGCTGCAAAGGATCCGTCCGGTTCTGTCAGTATTCGGTCGGTTGACGGAACTATACCTCAGGACGGAGTAAAGACCCTGAAATTTGCTCTCCAATCCAACAACGGTCAGGTATCGGGACGCATTAAAGTAAAGGTGTCACGTCTTATCAGAACGGAGGAGCCGGGTTTGAGGCTGCCGTTTGGCACCTATGACCGCAAGAAGGAACTGGTGCAGGTGATAGACAACCTGCAACTTAAGGATAAGTTCCCGCGCTATGACTTTGACATTAACGGCGATGACATAACGGAGATCGTGGTATTTGAGGGAATAGTACCCTTTGACCGCGATGATCCAGAGTCCGGCGACCTTATGTTGGACAATATGATATCGGGCGAATACCGTATTACCGCCAGCTGTGACGGGTTCAAGGAGTCCTCTAGGGATATAATCCTGTGCCGTGAAGATGATTACGATTATGTAAGGCCCCAGTGGCTCCTGTGGTCACTTTCTGAAGACGGCAGCTGTACTAAGGTAGAACTGGGCGATACCGCCGTGATCCGTCTGGGCAGTTGCCGCAAAGGCTCCCTGATTCACTACTTTATAGAGAACAAGTACGGTGTTGTAAGACGCGGCATGCTGGAATCTGATGGTCGTCAGCAGGTACTGAGAATACCTGTTACACCAGACCTTAAAGGTTATTTTGCAGTAAGTTGCGCAGTAGTTTATGAGGGTGTGACAGTAAACGCCTCCTATACGTTCGAGGTACCGGAAAGGGAGCATCAGCTCAAGATGGAGCTGACAACGTTCCGCAGTCTCCTGGAGCCCGATGTTGACGAGGAGTGGCAGTTACGCATAACAGACTGGCAGGGCAATCCGGTAAAGGCTGCCGTATTGCTGGATATGTATGACCGTGCACTTGATGTTTATGGCACCAACAGCTTTATGCTCCAGCCATTCAACCCCACATATGTGGGAGGCCGTGTACTGCTGAGTGAGCAGTACTATCCCATGACACAATATGCGTACTGGGAACACACGTTTGATGACCCGTATCAATACAAGGGCAAGCGTGCCATAACCGGCATACTGATAGACCCGTTCAGCTACAGACAGACCAGGGGAATTAAATTGAAAGACTATGAGGCACTTGGCATAACCACTGTTGATGAGGCTCTTCAGGGTAGCGTTGCAGGACTTGATATAGTATTTAACTCCGCAGACCTGGGCGCCCGTTCCCAGATGCGTCTGCGCGGAGGTGTAAGTGGACCCGCGGAAGAAACATTATTTGTAAGGTTGGAAGAGCCGTCAGTGGAATCAACCGCTGACCAGACGGCGGCAGCACTGCGCACCGATATGAATCCCACCGGTCTGTTCCGTTACATCGTGACAGACTCCACGGGAACGGCATCGGTCCAGTTCCGTAGTCCGCAACTGCTTACCGAGTGGAGAGTGCGCGGCCTGTCATTCACGGACTCACTCCAGACCGCACGGTTGGACACCACGCTTGTTACACGCAAGCTTATAATGGTGGAGCCCGCATCACCCAGGTTCCTGCGTGAAGGAGACCGTATGGAGTTTACCGTCAAGGTAAGCAACCTTATGGACAAGAGCGCAACCGCCACCGTAACCATGACAATGATTGATGCCGTAACAGGCAAGACGCTGGGTATAATCCAGGGGGCTGGTCGCAAGAACATAACCGTACCCGCAGGAGGCAGTGCCAGCACAGCGTTCACAATAAACGTTCCCGAGGGACTGACTGCCGTAACCTACCGCCTGACCGCGCAGACACAGGGTCATAGTGACGGAATGGAGGAGACAATACCCGTACTCACCAACCGTACACAGGTAACCCAAGCTCTGTCACTCTTTAATAACGGAGCCGAGAGCCGCACGTTCCACTTTGAGGTGCTGGACCGTCCGCGCTCCACCACCATGAAGGATGAGCGTCTTACACTGGAGTACAGTGCCACCCCCATATGGTACGCCGTCCAGAACCTGCCCGTGATAATACGTTTGGCCGATCTGTCCACCCTCAGCATGTTCTACAGCATGATGGGAGCAGCTATATCACAGGATCTGTGCCACCGCTATCCGGTTATAAGGGAGATGCTCGATGAATGGAGCAACCTGCCCGTATCGGCCTGGCAGACACAGCTGGAACGAAACGAGGACCTTACCGGAACGCTGCTGGAGGAGACCCCGTGGGTGTTTGACAACCGCAGTGAGAATGACCGCCTGCACGCCCTGGCCAAATGTCTGGGCAGCAGCGAGACGGATCAGGCCTTTGAGTTTGCCCTTAACCGCCTTGTCTGGAGCCAAAACTATGACGGCGGCTGGAGTTGGATGCCCGGCTTTGAGACCAGCCCGGCCGTAACCGCCGAGATACTGTACGGCCTGGGTCAGATGAAAGAAGACGGCCTGATAAAGGTAACATCAGATATAGACCGTATAATAAAGAATGCCCTGAACTATCTGGACAACTACTACTTCAAGCGCTATGACGTAAAGGAAAAGCCGCAGACCCTGGGTTATAGTGAGCTCTACTACCTGCTCATACGCTCATACTTCCAGGACTATGAGTTCAAGGGATCCACCGCTGCCAGCCACCACTACTTCAGCCGTCTGGCCGAGGCGCAGGACACCCATGACCTGAACCTCTACTACCGCGCCCAGTTGGCACTGCTCATGCATCGGACCGGCCACAAACAGGAGGCCGCTCACGTAGCAGCCACACTGGTGGAGCGATCACTCTACAACGATGAGATGGGCCGATATTGGCGCGACAACGCAGGTGGCTATTACCGCACCGACGCCCCCATAGAGACCCAGACATTCATAATACGTCTGCTGCTGGCCACCGGCTATCAGACCCAGGCGGTAGAGGCTGCCCGCTGGCTGCTCAAGCAGAAACAGACCACCGGATGGGGCAGCAGTCCCGCAACCGCCCAGACCGTAACCGCACTGCTGGCCATAGGAGGCGGCACCCAGCTGGAAAGTGACCCCGATATAACCATCTACGTAGGCAAGGACGCCATTAAGGCATCCACCAGCCGTGCCACTGCCGGCTACACCACCCAAACCTGGCAAGGACCCATAAGCCGTGACAAGGCCGATATCACCATTGATGCCGAGACCGAGGGCATAAGTTGGGGAGCCATATACCGCACCTTTACCGAGCAATTGGACAAGGTAGAGCATCAGGAAAACGGAATGCAACTTAAGCGTACCATATGGCGCGTAATACATGCATCTGATGGTGACCGCCTGGAGGAGGTAAAACCCGGAACCCGCCTGCACGTGGGAGACCAGCTACGCATACGCTTTGATCTGGAGACAGACCGCAATCTGGAGTACCTGCAACTGAGTGATATGAGGGCCGCCACCATGGAGCCCCTGAGCACCCACGCCGGCTACACCTACTACTGGCGCTACGGCATAGGCTGCTATACAGCACCCGGCAATACCCGCAACGTGTTCTACATAGACCGCCTGGACAAGGGCACCTACATGATAGAGTACGATGTGAAACTCCAAAAGCCCGGCCGCTTTACCGTAGGCAACGCCGTAATGCAGTGCCTCTACGCTCCAGCGTTCCGGGCCACCACCACCTCGGCAGTGATAACAGTGGAATAAAACTGACGCATTAGGGTCGTTTCCTAATGCGTCATTTTTTATTACATTTGCACACCAATAATTGAAATCGTTTGTTTTATGACGCCTAATTCTCGTTTAGCATCAATCATGGCACTGATGCTTCTCCTTCTCAGTTGTAGCCGTCCCAACGACGGCATGGTTCGCGGCAATAAAGCCGTAAATTCTATTTTGGACAGTGTAGAATACATAATGGACCATGATTCTCATTATGCAGATTCATTAGTCCGACTAATTGATCCCCAATCCATAAAGGGAAAGAAACTACGCGCCCGCTACGCATTGTTTTATACCGCGATACAGTATAAAGAATTCCAGCCCTTTACCAGTGATTCACTCATTATGGAAGCGGTTCGTTATTATTCTGATAAAAGGAATTTTGACTATCGTTTCCTTTCTTATTACTATTTGGGATGTGTTTATCTGGAACTAAACAAAATATCCGAAGCTTCCGTGGCTTTATCTCAAGCTGAATTTTTTGTTGATAAGATTGATAATGATCATTGGAAAGGTCTGCTATATATAAGAATAGGTGGTGTAAATAGATCAACATGTAATTATTTACAAGCAAGGGAGTGTTATATTAAGGCAGAAGAGTGTTTTGGGCGTGAAGGTAGAGATTATTTTACATTGTCAGCGATGCTTAATGAAGGGCAGGTCAATAGGTTCATGAATAATTTTTCTAGTGCTGACTCTATTTTTCAGATAGTTGAAAGAGGAGCTCTTGCTCTTGGAGATAGTTCATTACATCGTTATTGTTTGTTTAACAGATTAGCTACTCTTTCTCATTTATCAGAAACTGACTTGGCGACAGACCTGATTGAGAAGAATGGTTTAACAGTTGATGAATCTTCTAATGATTTTAGGAGTCTTATAGCCATGTCACATTATTATATAGAGGCCAAATATTATGCCAAAGCAGAATCCTTACTTGATCGAGCAGGACAATTATGTAAAAATGATGAAGATTCTATATTCTATTATTTTTTCAATTACAGGCTTGCTTATCGTAAAGGAGATATTGATGAAGCGTTCTATTATTATGGCGAGTTTACATCAATCCAAAACAATAGCCTTAGAATGATTCTTAATCATTCCGTATTGGATGCACAGTATAATAATTATAAGACAATAACGGAATTGGAGCAGTTAAAAGCACGTAATAAAATTATTACACTTATAGCGTCTATCATATTAATTTTATTGATATCCTCACTTACTATACATAATAAGAAACGCCAAGCAGAAGAACGTATACGAGATTATATCTCTTCAATTAATGATCTAACCACTCAGATTTCAGTAAATAAGGATAAGATAAGCAAACTAAATGATAAGGTGAGAGAGATGCTCAGACAGCAGTTTAATCCCTCAGACTATCTGTATACCCGCTATTACGAGCAACTTGATGACAACAAGAAAGCCGAACGTCTTTATCGAGTTGTTAAAAACCAGATGGAAGGTTTTACTAACCGCAAGAATATTGATCGCATAGATGAACTGCTAAATGAGACTTTTGACGGAATAATGAGCAAAGTCCTATCATCAGGCATTGACATCAAAGAAAAAGACTTATTACTCCTTCGTTTTGTACTTGCCGGTTTCTCGTCAAAATCTATAGCAGCATTACTTGGTGAAACACATTTGAATGTGAATCAGCGCAAGAAACGTCTGCTGGATAAGATTCAAATCAAAGATCCAAAATTGATGAGTGAATTATCTAATGCGCTGAATAACAAATAGTTGCGTGTAAATTTGGTTAACATGCAGAAAATCAGCAACTTACAAATGTGTCATATCGCTGTTGGCTTTATTCTTTTACAATATATTGATAATCAATTCAATACGATGAGTGATTGTCATCCTTTTATCTGGCTTTTTTGTATGCAACATAGGATAATGTGCATAACTTTGTCACAACTCAATAGATCCTTGTTTGCACCGGAAAGTCTGATACCTTTTGCGACTTTTTAAATTTTTTCCTGGTCCCGGGATCTATTATAATTCATTTATTTGGCAGGAGAAACCTTCGCGGTGACGCGGGGGTTTCTTATTTTTTAGTTTTCTTATCATACATTATTAATAATATATAAATCCTATTATCTTTGCGATACAATAGGGTATAAAGAATAATCTTTTTCCATGCTGAAATTTGAACTGTTCAGGTACCGGATTTGTGGCATTCTGCGTAATTCGGTATTGTTGGTGCTTGTAATGCTCCTGAGTGTTGATTGTAGTCGTATCAATGATGGTAAAATTCGAGGTCGTAAGGCGGTAGATGCCACTTTGGATATGGCCGAGAAAATTATGGATGATAATGCTCCACTGGCAGACTCGCTGATGAATTTGATAGATTCTCATTCCATTCATGGTAAAGAACGTCAGGCTCGTTATGCATTGCTTTATACGGCTGCCGAATATAAGAACTATCAAATAGCCCCTAATGATTCCCTCATTATGATGGCAGTTCGCTATTATTCTATAAGCAATGATCTTGATTATCGTTTCATGTCCTATTATTACTTGGGCTGTGTTTATAGCGATTTAGGAAAAACAACTGATGCTACAGGAGCATTTACTCAAGCTGAGCAATTGGTAGACATGATTGATAATAAGTATTGGAAGGGATTGCTTTATAATCTTTTGGGTGAATTGTTTACAAAGGCACGTGATTTTCGTCGTGCCGGTGATTATTATGTTAAGGCAGAAGCTTGTTTTGAATCGACACAAAAGGAATTGCACAGATTACATGCTTTATATAGAATTGGTGAGAGCAGGTTGAACCTGCATGATTTTAAGGCTGCAGATTCTATTACACGCATTGTGGAACAAGAGATTTACAATTACAATGACAGCTTTTTAATTACCAGTTGTACCTATAACAGACTGTATTGTGCCATGAATATGAATGAACCAGATAGTGCAACAGTCTTATTAAATAGGTATCTATCTATTGTTCAACCCCAAAATACTTTCGGCTATTTTGAGATGATGGCATTGTATTTCAATACGGTTAAGGAGTATTCAAAATCTGAATCATACTTAAAACAAGCTGAGAAGTATATAAAGACTAGAACAGATTCCATTTATTTCTATTATACAAGTTCCCTCCTGGCTGAATGTAAGGGACAAACAGATGAAGCCTTGATGTATTATCGCGAATATACATTACTTCAAAATTCCAGTTTGAATGCTATTTTGAGCCAACCCATTTTGGCTGTGCAAAAAGAACAATACAGAGCTATTGCTGAAAATGAACAGCTTAAGTATAATCACGCCAGATTAACACTGATACTTTGTGTGGTTATATTCTTGTTGATTCTTGTCATTGTACTTGTGACATATCATTACAAGAAGAAACGCATGAAAGAACAATTGTATGATTCTCTTGCCGTAGTAGAGGAATTGTCCGGCAGAATAGAAGATTTAAAGAATCAGGTTCGTGTTCAGTTCCATGAACGTCACGACATATCAAACCGTCTGTATTCCATGTATTTTGATTCTACAAGCCAGGATAAAGTTACAAAACAACAATTAAACGTAACGATCAACAGCCTTATAAAGGATTATACTGCTCCGGATAGTGTTAGGAAGTTAGATAAACTGCTTAATGACTCATATGACGACATTATGAATCGTTTGTCAGATCCGGAAATAGGACTAACAGATAAGGAACTGGAATTATTCAGATACTCTTTTGCAGGACTTTCATCGAAGGCCATAAGTGTCATTATTAAGGAATCTCCACAAAACATTTATCAGATTAAATCCAGATTATTGAAGAAAGTGAGACGTTGTTCCGAGGAGTTATGGAGCAAGTTAGACGAGATATGGTAATTCTCTGCAAAAAAAAGTGCCATATTTTCCTTTAAAAAAGGGCTGTCAGAAAAAATGAGAAATCAACAAATGTAATATGTTGAAAACCAATTGATAAGACTAGGGGTTGTCAGACTTAAACAGCCCCTTTTTTTTGGTCAGATTTATGGGCTGCCATAACTTTGCATCAGAACAAGAACGAAAAAGTTAACCCGAACAATAACCTAATTAATAAACCTAATTAATAAAGTCGTATGAAGAATTATCTAAAAAGAGTGTTGGTAGTAATGATGGTATTATTACCGTGTTTTCAGACAAGTGTATGGGCTGGTGATGATCCGGATAATATTCCTGTAGATCCCATTCCAAGTCCCAATCCTAATCCTAATCCTAATCCAGGGCCTCGTATGCGTGCACGTGGACGATATATAGAGGTAGTTCCTATCTGCACTTATTTTGATGGGCAGGTTACCATTGAAACTGACGGTAGCGTTGCATTCATAAGTGCTATGGTAGAGCGGGTAGAGGATAATGCAACTTGGACGGAAACTGCTATTGGTGACACTTTGGTTATGAACGTAACAGACGAACCAGGATCTTACATCCTGACGTTTACTCTCTCAGATGGAAGAAGTTTCATTGGTAAATATATTCTATATTAATGATTGTATGAATTGTTTATTAGACCTTTTCCTATTACGACAGAGTTTGTAAGCTTCTCTGTTCGTAGTTAGATGAAAAAGTTCTCTCTCCTTGTTTTTTAGATGAAAAAGTTAGATCTATCAGCTTTGCTGCTGACCGCAGCCCTAACTGTAGGCTGCAACGACATCTCTCCTATTGCAAGTGTATTGGATTCAGCCGGCTCCAACCGCTCAGAGTTGGAGGCTGTGCTGGACCACTACAAGACAAAGGATGCCAATCCTCAGAAACTCCAGGCCGCTGAGTTTCTGATTAAGAATATGCCAGCACATTACTCATATGCTGGAAACGAAATCTACGAATACTATGATTACGCGGCAAGAATCCTTGCAAATAAGTCTCTCTCCCCTGAGCAGCAGCGTGACAGCCTGCTATTCATCACTGATCTTAAGTACCGCGACCTGCCTGGTCAAATTGTGTCGGATGCTCAGATAATCAAAGCTGATTACCTGATTAAGAATATCGACGCTTCATACGACAGGTGGGTTAACTGTGACTGGGCAAGTCAGATTACTTTTGATGAGTATCTGGAGTGGCTCTTGCCTTACAAGGCCATTGAGTTACAGGAAATGGATGCATGGCGTGACACGCTGCTTGCTCATTTCGGGAAGGGCTTGGAACATCCCATCAAGAACGATGTGGAGTACAACACGACAATGGCAACTGCGGATATGTTGCGTAATGACGCATATCGTGGCTTAAACCGTTACGGACTCTATACTCGCGCCGGCCTTCCATTACTGAGTGCCCATTTGCAGGCCAGTCAAACTTACGGAGATATTCCGGATTATGCCTTGACAGCAGTATTGGTTATGCGAAGTGCAGGTGTTCCGGCAGTTTGGGATGAGACTCCGGTAGGAAGTCGTGGGACCGCTGCAACCCGTTGGTTTGTAATAATATCCGACAGAGGTCAGGAACTTACCTCAGAGTGGGACTTTTCTACGATGATAGGAGGAAGTTTCTTCCCATATGAGCGCGGACCCAAGGTTTACCGCAACACATATGCCATAAATCCTGAGCGCTGGGAGTATCGCCAGAATGCAAAATATCAGTATCCCTTTGAACTTGGCAAGAAAGATGTGACTTCAAAGTATTTTCTTACTAGTGATCTGTCTATTCCAATAGAGAAAGGCATATTGAAGCAAGTTAAGGATAAGTACGTTTACATAGCATCGGCCGTACGCAATGAAGAGAATCCTTGGCAGGTAGTAGACTTTGGCGTAATGAAACACGGTAAGGCTACATTCCACGACATGGGTCGTGAGGTCCTGTATCAGATCCAGGGATATGACGGCAACAAACTCATACCCATTAGCGAACCTTTTATCCTGCACAAAGACAGGAGTATTGAATACGTGAGCGTCGATACGCTTAATTCTAAACACTTAGATAAATGGAAAAACAACTCTATATGAATACCCTATTGAGAAAGTCCATTTATGCCTTGTTTGCAACATTAACACTTGTAGCATTCAGTGGCTGTAGTAAGGATGATCTATATCTGCACTACGCCCTGAAGGCTGCAGGTAAGAACAAGACAGAACTCAAGGCTGTGCTCAAACATTATCGCACAGTTGACAAGGATCCCGAGAAACTTAAGGCAGCAAAGTATTTGATAGCCAATATGCCGGCACACTATTCATATCGTGATACTGCTGCAATCAACAGATACTATAGCCAGGCTCTTGAGATATTAGGTACTGGCCCCAGCCCTGACTGGCAGCGTGATACTTTGCGTCAGATTAGCGATTCACAGTATGCTGGGATATCAAGAAAGATTGTATCAGATGTCGAGGTGATAACTGCTGATTATTTGATATACAGCATTGACCATGCATTCAATCAGTGGAAGACTCAGCCTTGGGCCAAGCACCTTTCGTATGAAGAGTTCCGTGACAGGATCTTACCATATAAGGTGACTGAATTACAGAGCCTTGATGCTTGGCGCGACACCTTGTCACAACATTATAGCGATAGCATAAGTACCATTACTGATGCATATGACCAACGCAATACCATTTATGGTGCGATAGAGATTGTCCGTAATGAGATTCATACCAAACAATCAGAAATAGGGCACCGTGTTATCTGGGAGGATCGAGGTAGTATTCCTATGCGTAGCGCTGCAACTTGGGTAAAAATGACTTACGGAAACTGTATGGATTATGTAGTAATGGGAACTGCTGTTTTTCGTAGTTTGGGATTTCCTGCTGCCGTGGATCGTGTGCCTAGTTGGGGACGAAATAGCGACGGTCATAGTTGGTATGTCTTTACAGATGACCGAGGACGCGAACAATCAACAATTAACTCACTTATAATGGGCGCTGGAATGCAATTCTATCCCTACGAACGTATACCCAAGGTATGGCGAAACTCATATAGCGTTAACCGTGACATGGTAAAGTATCGTAATAGAGCAAAGTATAAGCACAATTTTGAACTGTGCCAGGAAGATGTGACTGATCATTACAATCTAACTTCTGATCTTGATATTGAGATATTGAGTGATCAACTCACTAAGTTGGAGGACAAGAAGTATGTATACATTGCAATGGCGGTCAACTCTTATGGTCCACAATGGAAAGTACTTGATTATGGCATTGTTAGAGGAAACAAGGCCCATTTCAGAAATATGGGACGAAACATGCTTTATATTGCCTTAGGTTATAATGGTAAAGAACTTATACCTATAAGTCGTCCGTTTATTCTCGACAAAAGCGGCAGAATAGAATACATAGGCGTGGGAAATGAACTGAAAACCATAAGTATGGATCTGCGTCGAAAGTATTATGAATCATATAATGTGGTCGATATGCGTAGGAGAATACTTGGAGGCAGATTTGAGTGTTCTGATTATCCGGATTTCAAGAATGTTGAAATACTATATACCATAGAAAGTACGGAAATACCGAGTTTGATTGAACTCAATGCGTCACGTCCATATCGCTATTGGCGTTATATGACACCTGATGGTTCATGGGGCAGTATATCAGAATTGTCTTTCCATGATAGTGTAGGAGGTAAAATTGAAGGTCGCGGCATAGCAAACCCGGAGGCAGGTCAGGACGCAATAGAAAGAGCTTATGACGGGAACCTGCTTTCCAATTTTGAAATAAACCAACCTAACGGAAACTGGGTAGGAATGGATATGGGAAAACCTATTGAAGTTAAATATGCCAGCGTTTCACCCCGAAGTGACGACAATGATATATGTCCTGGTAACGTATATGAACTATTGTTCTTTGATGGAACCGTCTGGAAATCAATGGGCTTTCAGGAGGCTAAAACTAATAGTTTGCATTATGATAATCTTCCGTTGAACACCTTGTTATGGATGCGTAATTATACACGTGGCATTAACGAGCGACCGTTCATTATTCGAAATAGCGGTGATATAGAATGGTGGTAAAGATTAATGAAAATGTCTGGACAGAAAGAGATAGTTAACCGATTTGAAAGAAGAAAGGGGTATAGTGGCCAGAACCCTTGCAAAGTCACGCCAATAACACCCCTCCATCCAAATCTATTGTTACATTATAAAATTGGATTTATGCAAATGTAGTTCTTTTTTATCAGAAATGTTTTGGATCATACAGTATGATTCCATAACAACAAACAATTTATTTTTATAACAAACCAATATCAATCAACAATTTTAAAAAAATTATTATGAAAAAGAAAATAACATTTTTGTTTACAACAGCATTATTGGCAGTAGGTATGGCTTTTTACGTAAATAACTCAAGTAACGTAATCAGCCTTAATGACAGCAACATCGAAGCTCTCACTGGAAATGGTGATCCCGGCAACGGAGGCTCACTTGGAGGTGGCAACGGAAGTCAGTCTGTAAATTTTGATCCGGAGTCACATATTATGATTCTGACAGGATATGATAATGTAAAGGATGAAAAGGGTAAGGATAAAAATGATTGCTATGAGGTAACAGGTCAGACCTGTAGACTGAGTACTGCAACAGCTCTTACCAATGCTCAGGGTATAGCAAATATTATCGCTACTATTCTTGGTGCACTGAATCCCCTTGCAGCTATTATTAGTGCTCTTGCCGGACTTCTTTAACTGAATGTAAAACTGACTATCGTAACAAACGTGAATGTTTGTTGCGATAGTTGGTTTTGAAATTGCAAATTCAACATTATTAGTTATGAAAAAGTTGTTTTATCTCCTAATCTCATTATTAATGATCTCATTGACTGGATGTAAAGATCACTATAGTGAGAACATTATTGACTTGGATGTTTTTGAAGAAGTGGAACTGAGTTCTCAGACTTCGGATGTAAATGTAACCTCTGTCAAGTGTGCTATACCTATGGACGAAATCTTAAGGATGATAGGATATGATGATTATATCTTCATGCTTGGTACTCATAGAAGTCAAATATACTGCGTGCAGGGCGATTCGGTGATTTCCATCTTGGATGCTGCAGGCCGTGGACATGGAGAATATTCAATTATCAATGATTTTACATTTGATGAGAAGCAAAACATTCTTTATGTGAATGCCGACCAGAAAATAATGAAATACGATATCCCTACTATGTCTTTCCTGGGGGCGGTTGATATTTCATTTACTACTAGTTCTATGATTGCTCTCAATTCCGACGAGATGCTGGTTAACTGTTCTTTTATTGAAGACGATTCGAACTCAAAGGTTTACAGAGGTATTTGCAAGGTTTCATTGACTGATGGCTCAATACTCAACAAATATTACGAATTAGACTATTTTAATAATTTCTGTTTCATTTCAAATGATTTCAGTAAAAGTGGAAGTGAATATCTTTTGTCTTTGGGTGGAGCATTTGTAAACAAGGTCGTATCCTTGAATATAGAAGATGGTTCTGTTAAAGAACTGGACTCTTTCAGTTTTTCTGAGAAATGGAGATTGTCAAAGAATGCCATCAAACAGTTGAAAAGGAATGAAAGCGACTTCAAGTCCTATTTTTGGGATAATTGTCCCCAATATTGTAGAGGTTGCCATTATCCGGCAATAATAAACAACCGCTTGACATACTGGTTTTTCCCTGAAGATAATGAGGTGGGTAGAGAAATAGCAGTGATTAAAGACGGTGAACGTACTATCTGTAAGTATTTTAGAATTCCGGGAACAAATATTACAGTCAATCCGTATTTTGTTAAAGGAAACCGTTGTGTATATGTAATTCAGGGAACTGCAAAATCTATAATTGATAATTCAAGAGAATTGTCTGATTTGGGCAAGGAGATATATAATGCTATGAGTAATCAGTCTGTAAACAATCCTGTATTACTGTCATTTACTATTGACAAAGGTTTATAGTATCAATTATGGATTTTAAGAAAACGTTATCAAATATCGTTTGGGCGGTGTTTTGTGCATTTGTGGGATTAACGCTGTTTGTTGGTACAATTGTCGTGTTGAACAAGGATAAGATAACCAGTTCCATAACAATTACCAAGGTCTCTGAAAAGGACAGTTGCGTGTTTGATGCGTCAAACGATATCCTTGGTTTTTGTAAGGACAATGGAGATTTGATTGTATACATAGAGAGCAAGCCTTGTCCTTCATGCACTAAAAGTGCTATGAAGAATCTGATTTATTTTATGCAGGACTCGTTGACAATTCAAAAACCCTTGTTCTTATTTCATCCCAGTTCAGATGTTGATTCAACTGTCATAAAGGATTATGAAATAAGGTTTAGTGAAGACTTCAATGTAGTGGTTACCCGTGAGGATTCAATAATGATAAAGAATCCTTGGATGCCGAATGAACTAGGCTTTTACGGGATAATAACAGACTCTCTGAGCAGAGTTCAATATGCAGGTTGGTTGTTTGACCCTGATTTTATATTAGCTTGCAAGAAACAGTTTGGTATAGTTGATCAAATTTAATCATTTAACAAAAGTATGAGTAAAAGCGGTTCAGGAAAGCTGACGTTTACGGACTTGTTGTTCGTTCTGTTATCAATTGTACTTCTATCAGGCATGATAGGATTTGAACAGCAAATGGACTGTCGTGCAGTTCTTTTATTTGAACCGTTTATTATGGTTTACTGCTTGTTGCGGATATTGTTTTCAGTGTCTTACAAGTGGACATCCTTTCTATTGCTGCTGGTTGTTGCATGCTTTTGTACTTATGAGTTATGTTTAGGTTATGTACAGTTGATTAGGAACCTTGGCAAGAACATAGGACAGGAGGTGTGCTTGGGATCTTTTACAAATTCAGGTCCATTTGGTTGTTTTTTGGCTTTGTGTTCCAGTCTGTTTATTGCTGTTTATACAAAAGTCTCAAATAAAGCAATTAGGATGACCATTTCGGTTATAGTCATTATGTCTCTGACATTAATGTTGTGTACGTTGAGTCGGGCGTCTGTCTTGAGTTTTATGGTCAGTATGTCATTCCTAGTTGTAAAACAGGATAAAGCCAAATCTTATGTACGAAGGTATTGGGCTGTTATTGCATTGTCCGTGATAATATTGGGTACAGGGGCTTACCTGATAAAAAAGCGTTCAGCCGATGGCAGAATGTTGATGACTCGAATCTGTTTACGGATGATTAGTGAAAATGGTCTTACCGGGGTGGGCTTGGGTAATTATGCCGCAGCTTATGGAAAGGCTCAGGCTGATTTCTTTGCAAATTATCTAGGCGATGGTTTAGATGAATTGGATATTGACGCGTTACCCGATAATCTAGCTTCGATAGCTGATTGTCCAACATTCGCATTCAACGAATACCTAAGGCTTGGTATAGAGACAGGGCCTGTTGCAATGCTACTTATGATAGGCCTGGTTATTTTGACTATTATCAATTTATACAGGAATGACTCTTGGTGGTGTTATCCGTTAATTTGTTTGTCAGTATTTGCTTGTTTTTCATATCCTTTGGAGGTTGGTGGCCTGGCATTGTCGATGGTTGTTTGTCTGGCGTCAAATGACAGTAAACATGAAACCGGGACGTCAGGTATTTTGTTCTTTTCTTTTTTGTTTATTGTATTTGGTTCATTTTTCTATAGCCATTATTCATCGGTGAATAAGATAAATATGATGTGTAAACCTTCTTTTTTGGAGCAGCTGTGCGGTAATAGACATAAGTTATATGAGGTACGTGACTATAGTGCTATTGTGGATGGACTGTATGATGAACAAGTCTTGTTTACATATGGACAGAATATGAATAGAATTGGTAAATTTGAGAAGAGTGATTCCATCATGTTACTTGGAACCCAAATCAGCAGTGATCCGATGTTTTGGAATGTGATGGGGAATAACAGCTTACAACTTGGAAGATTCCGAGAGGCAGAAGCGCGTTATAAACAGGCTTTCCGAATGGTTCCGAACAGATTGTATCCACTCTGCTTGCTTGCCAAACTATATTATACTGAGGGTGATACCGTACGTTTTATGGAAATGGCAGATGTTGTATATGAATTCAACCCCAAAATTGAATCGGCAAACACAGAACTTCTACGTACTGAGATTAAAGAATTGAAAGAGAATATTATATCAGGATTTGCTAGATAATAAGATGATTGATTTTGAAAACAATAATGAAAGTCGTACAATAAAGGACAGATTTGATCAACTAACGCTTATAATATGGCGGATAATGATATTTGTGCTGATTCTTGGTTCATTGCACTATTTGAGACGCATATTTATAGCAGAAAGATTCATAATTCCTACAGAGTCAATGAAACCCACTCTTGTCCCCAGCGATAAAGTATGGGTAAACAAACTATTGTCTGGAGCCAGAATATACAAATCATTTAATTTTGAGGACCACGCACCTCTAAGGTGTTTTAGAATGCCGGGATTCAGAAAGATTCAGCCGGGTGATGTGATATGCTTTAATTTTCCACTAGGATATAATCAATGGACAGTAATAGAGTTCAAGATAAACTACGTCTATTGCAAACGCGTAGTTGGAACTCCAGGTGATACAATAGGAATAAAGGATGGTATTACATGGAATAATAACTATAAGGGTATTCTCGGAGTCTTGGAAAACCAGATGAAGATACATGATACACCGGACAGTATTTTGTGGCGTACTACACTTATGGGAACCATGCCATTTACAAGGCCCATGTGGACTATAAAGAATTTTGGACCACTGTATATTCCTGAAAAAGGTGTAACCATAGAACTTGATTCGATTGGTCGTGCAATATATGGACCTGTCATAGAATATGAAACCGGCTCATGGCCCACAGATGATATGACAAGTCACACGTTCCAGCATGATTACTATTTTGCTTTTGGTGATAATAGTATGGAATCACAGGATTCCCGCTACTGGGGCTTCATCCCCGAAGACTTCATAATAGGAATAGTAGGAGGAAAGAAAGTTCGCAACAATCCCAATCAAACGCTCTCAGAAGAAGGGAATCTTGATTAAGACTCCCTTTTTCAATAAGCAGTTATTTTAGATCGATCTTTGACAAAGCCAGTCAATTGCGGGCATAATCTCAATGGCTTTCTCCATTGTAAACTTCGATAAAATTCAATTTTTCGTCTTGTAAACTTCGATAAAATTCAAATTTCTGATTTCATAACTTCGATAAAATCGCTAGTGCACTTGGAGTTTTCCATAGATGGCCATGTATTTTGGAGTCCCGCAATAGGCCTCAAATATCTGCCGGTTTATCAAAATCAGTTCATCAAAAAGGAGACCCAAATCCAACTGTCAGAAACAAAACCGGCGCCAAGAGTGTAAATACCTGATAATCAATTGTTGACAATGGGGGCTGTCAGATTTAAACAGCCCCCGTTTTTTTGCCATGAACTAATGACGTCATAACTTTGCATCAACCCAAAAACCTAATTATTAACTATCGTATGAAGAATTATGAAGAACCAAGTTTTTAATTACCTTGTTCTTTCATGCCTTGTTGCAACCCCGCTCCTGACCGGCTGCAATGATACGGACGCAGCTTTCTCGGTGCGTCGAGATATCATTGACGTTGGTCAGGCTGTTGTGGGGGACTCGGTCAAGGCTCAGTTTACGTTTCGCAACAACCGTAAGGAGCAGTTGGCTCTGACATTCCTGCCGGAGTGTGACTGCACCACCATTAATACTGATATCATGAGACTCAAACCCCGTGAGTGCGGTAAACTTGAGGTGAAAGTTGCCGTGGAGTCTCCGGGTGATTTTGTCAAATATGTGTACGTTCAGGCATCGGGCCAGGAAGATTTCATGGCCGTTGCTGTGAAGGGACGTACAAAATGACTATATTCGCGCAGTTAACCCATTTATTAACCAGAAACTTTGTTTGCAAACATGTTTCAATTTAAATCCCTTTCCAAAGGAGTTGCCTTGGCGGTAGGCCTTATGGCTTGTGGAGTTTGCGGGGCACAGGTGATTGTGCCCAGGACTCTAAATATGCAGCAGGTGGTAGAACTGGCCCAGGAGAACTCTATTGCTTCAATGAGTAACCGTAACACTTTTGTGTCCAGGTACTGGAGTTACCGCTCTTACAAGGCCGAGATGTTACCTTCACTTAATCTTAGTGCTGATCTAGTACAGTTTGACCGTTCACTTGTGGCTTTGCAGGATTATCAGACAGGTGCTATCAGTTACCGCACCAACTACAATCTGACTAATTCAGCAAGAGTGTATGTAAGCCAGAATGTTCCATGGACAGGCGGTAATGTTTCTCTTACAACTTCACTGAGACGTCTGGACCAATACAGTCCCATGCGCAGTACCACTTATTATGCAGCCCCTATCAGTTTGTCTTATACACAGAGCATTTGGGGTTATAACCGCTTTAAGTGGAGCCGTAAGACTGAGCCCAAGAACTATGAACTGGCCAAGCGTCAGTATATAGAGAGTATGGAGCAGGTTTGCCAGACTGCGGTTGCGTATTTCTGGAATTACGTGAGAGACAAAGAGGATTATGAGCGTGCCGTAAAGACCTTTGAGGACAGCAAGCGTCTGTTTGAGGCTGGTCAGACCCGTTTTGCCATGGGTACCATTACACGTGACAATCTGATGCAGATTGAGTCAAGCATGCTTATGGACTCACTTTCAGTTAATACCAAGAAGGTTACCCTGAGGACATCACTTAACCGCCTGTGCTCTTACATAGGTTATAAAGAGGATACTGAACTGAACCTTATCATTGACTATAATATCCCGGATATTACACTTGATTATGAGGATGTACTGGAACGTGCTCTTGAGAACTCAACTTTCGGTCTGAATCAGGAGATAAGTTACATTCAGACAGAGAGCAGCGTTGCACAGGCCAAGGCCAACCGCGGTCTGGCGGCCAGCATCCATGCTAATTTTGGTATGTCGGGATCAGCCGATGAGTTGAAACAGACTATGGTGCAACTGCAGGAGAATGAGCAGATAGGTATTTCACTCTCCATTCCTATTGTTGACTGGGGTCTGGCACGCGGACGTGTACGTATGGCCGAGGCTCAGGCGCTGACTACCCGTAACCAGCTGGAGCAGGCCATGATTGACAAGCGCCAGAATACGCTTACGCAGGTGATGCAGTTCAATAACCAGCGCAGCCAGTGCGAGATATCGGCCCGCGCCGCTCAGTTGGCCGAGGAGAGTTACCAATTGGCCCTGCAGAACTTTAGCAGCGGCTCTATGACCATGACTCAGCTGGATCAGCTTAAGGAGAAGCGTGACAATGCGCTGAGCACTTATGTAAGAAATGTGGAAAGCTTCTGGAGTTTCTACTTCCAGATTCGCCAGACCACGCTTTATGACTACGCTACCGGAACTGACATCAGCGCCGAATTTGACAAACTGATAAAATAACATTGATATGAAAACATACAGACCTTTTACTACAGTATTGACGCTTGCACTGGTTGCAGGCCTTGTTTGCGGATGCAAGAACAAGAATAAAGACAAAGAAGAGACCGAGGATACCACCGAGATGGTTCGCGGTTCCTTTAAGGCCGATAAGAACATCGTGACCGTTGAGCCGCTTCAGCTCAAGACCTTTAACAAGCAGCTTATATGCAACGGTAAACTGGAGGCTCAGAGCAAGGTGACCGTTCAGTTTGAGGCACAGGGTAAGATTGACAAAATCAATGTCCGTGACGGCCAGAAGGTGCAGAAGGGACAGATCCTGGCATCACTGGACAAGGAGCAGCCTCGCCGTCAGTTGGAGCAGGCCCGTCTGGCTTTTGACAAGGCCGAGATGAACCTGGCCGACCGTTTGCTGGATTACGGTTATGCACTTGCCGATACCGCCAAGATACCGGCTGACCAGAAGCGTGTTATCTATATCAACACCGGTTTCATTGATTCCAAGATGGCGCTTGAGAATGCAGAGCGTACATTCCGCCAGTGTGACCTTAAGGCTCCGTTCAGCGGTAAGGTGGCAAGCGTTAAGGGACATGTTTATGAGCAGAGCGGACAGTTCTGCACCCTGATTGATGACAGCCGTTACCTGGTAAGGTTCAGCGTGCTGGAGACTGAGTACGGCTTTGTTCATGTGGGTCAGCAGGTGTTGGTATCGCCGTTTGTAAACAGTGAACTGGTAATAAAGGGATCAATTGTATCAATCAACCCCACGGTTGACCAGAACGGTCAGATACAGGTTACGGCACAGGTACCCGGAGCCGATGAACTTATGGACGGTATGAACGTTCGCATTACCGTTGAGAACAGCATTCCTAACCAGTTGGTTGTTCCCAAGAGTGCCGTTGTTATACGTGACAATATGGAGGTTCTGTTCCGCATCGATCCTACAACCGGAAACACCAGCCTGTGGACATATGTGAACGTAATCATGTCAAATACCAACGAACATGTGGTTGAGCCTAACAAGGATCGTGGTGCAGACCTTAACATAGGTGACCTTATTATTACCAGTGGTAACTTGAACCTTGGTGATGCCGCCGAGGTAGTGATTCAGGATTGATAAGCCATGTTCAAGGGATTGATTAAACGCCCCATTGCTGTTACCATGGTGCTCATTGCGGTCATGGTACTGGGCATTGCGGCTATACGTAAACTGCCGGTATCACTGGTGCCGGACATAAACGTGCCGCAGATTACGGTGCAGGTGACATCGGCCGACCGTAGTGCGCGTGAGCTGAATGACGGATTGCTGTCCGGACTGCGCTCAGAGTTGGTACAGGTGGCTCACCTTAAGGATATAGTATGTACGGCCAAGGACGGTGGAGGTCTGATTGAGATGACCTTTGATTACGGTGCCGATGCCGATTACATATTCATTGATGTTAATGAACGTGTGGACCGCGCTACAAGCGGCTGGGGAGCGGGTGAGGAGCGTCCCATGATAGCACGTGCCAGCGCTACCGATATTCCGGCATTCTTTATAAACATATCACTCAAGGATGCTGAGCATACCGGCGGAACCCGTCTGCTGGAGATGAGTGATTTCTGCCGTCAGGTGATTACACGTCGTCTGGAGCAGTTGCCGCAGGTGGCCATGGTGGATATTACAGGCGTGCTGTATCCACAGTTGCTGATTATTCCCGATATGGAGAAACTGCGTGCCATAGGTGTTGATGAGACATCGTTGAGCAGTGCTATCCAGAGCGCCAATGTATCCTTGGGAAGCCTCTCCATACGTGACGGCGAGTATCGTTTTGACGTGCGCTTTGAGTCTAAGGTGGTTACCCGTGAGGATGTAGAGAATGTATGGCTCAAACTGGGTGGCCGCACCTATCAGATAAAGGATCTGGCTCAGGTGCGTGAGGAGCAGCAGCGAGCCAAGGGTATGGTTACGGCCGATGGCAACCAGTGCATATCGATGGCCGTGATAAAACGTACCGACGCCCGTATGGCTGAACTCCGTGACGGCATACAGAGCCTGATAGGAGCGTTTGAACGTGATTACCCGGACCTTAATTTCCAGATTACCCGTGACCAGACTGAGTTGCTGGATTACTCCATCAACAATATGGTACGCAACCTTATTTACGGTGCGCTGTTTGCCTGTCTGATCATATTCTTCTTCATGCAGGATTTCCGCAGTCCGCTGCTGGTTGTTATCACCATTCCTACGGCGCTGATTCTGTCATTCCTGTTCTTCTATGTGCTGAACATTTCAATCAACATCATATCACTGTCCGGTCTGGTGCTTGGCTTGGGTATGATGGTAGATAACTCAATCATCACGATTGATAACATCACGCAACGCTGGACAAAGGGTGAGCCCCTGGCCGATGCCTGCGTATACGGTACCCAGGAGGTGTTTACTCCTATGCTGAGTTCTGTTCTCACCACCTGCGCCATTTTCATTCCGCTTATATTCATGAGCGGTATTGCAGGTGCGCTGTTCTATGATGAGGCTATGGCAGTGACCATTACTCTGATATCGGCCCTGATCATGTCGGTGCTGGTTATTCCGGTGTTCTATTACAGGTTCTACCGCAATCAGCCCTGCTTTACTCCCAACAAGTTCATAAGCCGTATAAGCGTGGGTAATATGACACGCGGTTACGATGCCATACTGAGCTGGTTCTTCCGTCACAGAGGTGTGATGTGGAGCATTTTTGCTGCGGCTGTGGTATTTATAGGTGTGCTGTTCATCAATCTGGACAAGCAGAAACTGCCTACGCTGTCACACAGTGACACTCTGCTCAACATTGAGTGGAACGAGCGTATATCAATTGAGGAGAACAACCGCCGCTGTGAGCAGATCCTGGCTCAGTTCCCGGATGAGATCACCCAGTATACGGCTATGACGGGAGCACAGCAGTTTGCTCTGTCTCATACCCGCGAGATGGGTATATCGGAGGCTACAGTCTATATCAAGGCCGGTGATATCCATCAGGTTGAAAAGATTGAGAAAGAGGCTAATGACTACATTACCCGTGAGTGGCCAATGGCGGTTCACAGCAGTCAGGCATCGGGCAACATTTTTGATATGCTGTTCCAGGACAAGGAGGCTCCGCTGGTGGCACGAATCAAGAATACCAACGGTTCTACTCCCGAGCCCGACCAACTGTCCACTCTGCTTTACACTCTGCGTGAGGCACTGCCCGGTCAGTATATCCCGCAGCCTGAGTGGAACGAGTATATAGAGCTTATTACCGACCCCGAGCGTCTGGCTCTCTATGATGTAAGTTTCAGTCAGATTATGAGTTATCTGCAGAACTCCATGAATGCCGGTTCGGTGCTGCGTATTTCAAAGGGTGATTTCTCTATGCCTGTGGTGATAGGCGTGGGCACCAAGGATGCCAAGGACCTTATTCAGGGCAGTTACATTGATACCCGTGGCGGACGTGTACCGCTGGAGATACTGCTCAAGGAGACCCGTAACCGTGACCTCAAGCAGATAGCAAGTGGTGTGGACGGTGAGTTCTATCCGCTGGTGCTGGATGTAAAAGGTAAGGAGGCGCGCCATGTAATGGATGTAATCAAAAAGGTGGTGCGTGAGGATGACAGGTTTGATGTGAGTTTCTCAGGTACATACTTTACCAACCGCGAGATGATCAAGGAACTTTGCACGGTTCTGGTTATCTCTATCCTGCTGCTGTTCTTTATCCTGGCGGCTCAGTTTGAGAGTCTGGTTCAGCCGTTCATCATTCTGAGTGAGCTTATCATTGACATATTTGCCGTGCTGGGTATTCTGTGGCTGTCCGGCGAGAGCCTTAACCTGATGTCCATGATCGGTATGGTGGTTATGTGCGGTATCGTTATCAATGACTCCATACTTAAGGTGGATACCATAAACCGCCTGCGGGAGCAGGGCATGGGCCTTAAACATGCCATTCTGGAGGCCGGCGGCCGCAGGTTGAAGGCTATCATAATGACATCTCTCACTACCATTCTTGCCATCGCTCCGTTCCTGGTACGCGGTGATATGGGTAGTGACCTGCAATACCCGCTCTCACTTGCACTTATTTCAGGTATGGTGGCCGGTACGTTTGTGAGCGTATTCTTTGTACCTCTGGCTTATTACGTAATCTATAAAAAGTCAGCAAGATGAGTAAGGGTAAAAGCCACTCGTTCTCCATCATACTGGTCATGATCCTACTCATGGTGGTGGGTGCCATATTCCTTGTTACCGGCCAGCTGAAGGTTCAGTACAATCCGGTACAGGAGAATCTTAATCTGTCTGTCAGTTTCAGCGGGCAGGGGTCGGCTCGTGTTGTGGAGTCCGAGGTGACTTCAATAGTTGAGGGCGCTCTGAATACGGTGGATGGAGTAAGCAGCATATCGGCCCACACGGATAATGGAGGCGGTTATGTATCGCTTAACTTCAAGAAGGGTACCAATATGGAGACTACCCGTTTTGACGTTTCCACGCGAATGCGCCAGATACGTTCCAAACTGCCGGAGGGCACTTCCCTGCCCAGGGTGAGCGGATCAGTGGGTGGTGGCGGACGCGGAAGCGAGCAGATACTGCGCTATACCATCAATGCCGATATGCCCGCCATTGAGATTGTACGTTATGCCGATGAGCATCTCAAGACGCCGTTATCAAGGATAGAGGGTGTGGAGAGCGTATCCACATCGGGCGCCAAGGCATTTGAGTGGGTATTGACGTTTGATCCCAACTCGTTGCGTGCGGTGGGCATGACACCGGGCAACCTGAGTGAGGCAATGAGCCGTTATTATCAGAACAGCATAGTGGGTACCGAGGTTATGGAGGACCGCCTGATGCTGGTACGTCTTAAGAGCCGCGACCTAAAGGGTAACCTGGAGCAGATCCCGGTGGGTAAGGTTAACGGCCGAATGTATTATATGGGTGATTTTGCCACGGTTCAGTACAGGGAGCAGATTCCATCCTCATACAACCGTATCAACGGTCTCAATACCATATCGCTTTATGTCAATGCCCTGGAGGATATCAATACGATCGAGGTGACACAGGCCGTAAAGCAGAAAATGGAGGAACTTAAGGCCGATTTGCCAGATAACTTTGCCATCAGGCTCAATTATGATGCATCGGAGCACCTGAGTAACGAGATGCAGAAGATATTCCTGCGTGCGGTGCTGTCGTTGGCCATCCTGCTTCTGTTTGTGCTGGCGGTGAGCCGTAATTTCCGATACCTGGCGGTGATAGGCCTGACTATTGTGGTCAATTTGCTTAGTGCGGTTATATTCTACAAACTGTTTGGAGTAGGTATCGAGATATACTCGATGGCCGGAATCACGGTGTCGCTGGGTATTATCATCGATACGGCAATTGTGATTGCAGACCATTATACCTATTACGGAAACCGCAAGGTGATGTTCTCCATAACAGGTGCTCTGCTTACCACCATCGGCGCTCTGATGCTGGTGTTTTTCCTGCCGGAGAGTACCAGGGCAAGTCTTACAGGCTTTATATGGGTTATTGTAATCAACCTGTCACTGTCTATAGTGATTGCGTTCCTGTTTGTTCCGGCACTGCTGGAGTATCTGCCCCTTAAGAACAAGGGTGTGGTAAAGAACACCATGAGCCGACGTCGCCGTCTTATACGTTATACGGCCCGATATGAGCGTCTGACGGCTTGGAGCCGCAATCACCGATGGGTGTATATTGTATCTTTGATATTCCTGTTCGGTATTCCTATACAACTGCTTCCCAATCAGGTGCATCATAAGAATACGGAACCGGGACAGGATAATACCAAGGGCGGTCTGGTGGGTCTTTACAACAAGACCATCGGAGGCAAGTGGTATCAGCGTAACAAGAAGTGGTTTGAGTATCCTCTTGGAGGTACCCTGAATATCTTCCAGAAGCACTCGGGCGGACGTCTGTCATTGGGTCGTGAGGAGGAGGGACCACGTGAGATTGTACTTAATGTCAGGGCTGATCTGGCTGAGGGTCAGACAGTACAGCAACTCAATGATATTGTCATGGAGATGGAGAACTGGCTCCAACAGTACGATGAGATAAGTGAGTTCTATACCAGTCTGTCTGGTACCAGCGGCAGTCTTGAGATTCATTTTAAGGATGAGTATCAGAAGACACGGTTCCCGTTTGAACTCAAGCAGCGTCTGTGGGCCAAGGCTATGAGGTTTGGAGGCGCGGTGTGGTCAATTCCTGCCCTTGATGATAGTGACCAGTACCTGAGCAACAGTGTTTACCGTACCAGTTGGTCTAACTCCTTAACCCTTTACGGTTATAATTATGACCTTCTTTACCGATATGCCGAGGAACTCATAGACTCTCTAAAACTGAACCGCCGCGTAAACGGTCAGGCGGGATTTACAGGGAGCGGTTGGAACTCTTATGTGGCAAGTGAGTTCTATATGGATCTGGACCGCGAGAGGCTGATCCGCACCGGTACCAATCTGAACCGATACCTCTCTTATGTACGCGAGCAACTGTATGACAGTCAGGCACCCGGCAAAGGCGTTTATGACGGACATACCTATACTCCTGTCCGCCTGGTTTCATCGGACAAGGATTATTATGACCTGTGGCATATACGCAATGATATGGTCATGATAGACAGCATGAATACCCGCCTGAGTGATTTGGGTTCCATTACAAAGCAACGTACCGGACTCTCCATACAGCGTGATAACCAGGAGTATGCCATCAGTGTGGGATATGAATTCATCGGGTCATATGATCTTAGGGGCAAAATGGAGAGAGACCTGACCAAAAGATTTAATGACCGTCTGCCTATGGGCTTCCGCGTAGGAGCAAGAAACAGTTACGGATGGTGGACACCTGAGAAACAACGCACGGTGCTGATCTTTGTGGTGGTATTGGTAATATTCATGATATGCGCCAGTATGTTTGAGTCATTCAAGGTTCCGCTGGTGATAGTGCTGCTCATTCCTGTCAGTATGATGGGAGTGTTCCTGGCATACCCCATTTTTGGCGTCTCATTCGGCGACGGAGGGTTTGCAGCCATGATAATGCTGTGCGGTATCACGGTAAATGCCGGTATCTACCTCACGTCCGAGTATCGGACCATAGCGACGGCCACAGGAGAGTACGGGATAAAGACCTACATCAAGGCATACAACCGCAAGATCGTACCCACCATGCTCACCATCCTGAGTACCGTACTTGGTCTTATCCCGTTCCTGTTTGACGGCAAGAGCGCCCAGTTCTGGTTCAGTTTCGCGGTAGGCGTGATGAGCGGCATGCTCTTCTCGGTGATTGCCATCGTCCTGATCATGCCGGTGTTCTTCCCGCTCAAGCCCAAGTCCCACGAGATAGTTTGAGTAATTTATAGAGGAGCTGGAAGTGCTGTGCAAATTAGCAGCGAAGTTTAAGCGATTCTGTTAGTTGTTCTGGTTAATCAGGTTAACCACAACTTTAACCATGATATCCTTTTCCTCGGGGCGGCTCTCAGCAATCATCAATGTAAGAGCTACCAGTGTGTTATCGGGCAAACGTTTAGAGCCATCGGGCCTGTAAAGGATACGGTTCTCATTGAGGAACCAAAGGAACAAGGTTGCTGCAATACGCTTGTTGCCGTCACTGAAAGAGTGGTTCTTGGTTACAAGATAAAGTAGCATTGCGGCCTTCTCCTCCACACTGGGGTAGAGTTCTTCGCCACCAAATGTCTGGTAAATTTGTCCGATGCTGCTCTTGAAAGAATCATCTTTCTCATTGCCGAACAGGGTAGAGCCACCAAACCGGTTGCGTAGCTTTACGATCTCTTCCATAGCGTTTTCATAGGTAGCATGGAAACGTTCCTCTTGGGTGGTTTGGCTAATTGTCAAACGCTGATAGTCGTAGTTATCAAGAGTATCCAGTGCGTATGTGTAGTCAGTTACTACTTCAAACAGGGCGTTGGTTTCATCGGTCGAAATCAGGGGCTGATTCTGGATTGTACGTCCCAGCATACCCACCAGTTGGCGAAGTTCTGCAATCTGCTCACGTCGCATACGCTCGTTAACGGCATAACCCTTGATTAGGAAATCCTTTAAAACGCCACGAGCCCAGATACGGAAATCAATACCGCGTTTACTTTTAACCCGATAACCTACAGATATAATAACTTCTAAGTTGTAAATGGAGGTTGGTTTGTACTTAGACAGAGTATTATGCAAAATTTGCATATTACTTTCCTTTTCTAATTCGCCCTCCTTAAATAGATTTGATATATGACGTGCTATTACAGATTGATCTTTTTGAAACAAATCAGACATCTGTGCTTGTGTTAACCATACAGTGTCATTTACTAGTGTGACATCAATCTTTGTTTGCCCATCAGGGGTGGTGTAGAGTAGAATCTCTCCTTTGCCTTGAATGCTGTTATTCATGTTATCCTGTTTTATGTTTAAGGTTTCTACAAAGATAATCAAAGAAATCAACCTTGTCAAGGCTTAGCAAGCTTGTAATTGCAACAGTTTTGCAGCGCCTTTATGTTGGTTTGATATACTGCCAATGTTTACATTTGCCGCAGAAACAACAAAGGATATGAAAAAGCATTTGGTTTTACTTTCTGCAGTGTTGCTTGTACAAGCTGTTGCCATATCCGTATTTGCACAGCAAAAGCCCAATGCCGGTGATATTATCTCCGGGATTGTTACTGATAGCGTCAGTCCTTTAATGGCGGTATATATCACAGAACTGGATTCGGCAGACCGTGTTGTAGCATATGCTTATTCTGATTTGAAGGGTGAGTTCTCATTCC
>JAEEGJ010007117.1_pt1 | contig 32577 bp, 33 predicted proteins | sample 8958761 | NCBI WGS metagenome assembly JAEEGJ01 (sample SAMN16246546, study PRJNA631951) | gut metagenome | biome: gut microbiome; feature: rumen; material: RS-attached | host: Bos | place: Iran: Karaj | collected 2018-10
GGAAACCGGAGGAATTGCAATGGTCATGATGCCGGCGGCGTCATGACCGTACCATTGAGGAGAAATCAATGAGAAACATTTATCCATTCGGAAAAGCACCGTTTGTCATCCTGATCATTGCAATCGTGTCCGGTATCGTGTTTTGCGGGATGAGAATAAACGAGCTTCGGAAAGCGAAAGAGCGTCCTGATTTGATCATGTCGTTTCAGGCTGAGATCCACGAGAAACTCTATAAGGAAGCCGTTGATAAATTCGTGGCGGACAGTAATAATTTTATCGTGGACGAAAAGACCGGCGAGCTCCGCCCGCCCCGTATTGTTCTCCAGCGTGTCCAGAAGGAAGTCCTGCAGGATTGGCTTCAGGCCGCTATGCAGACCGGATACGACGTTCCGGATCTGGTCGAGCTCCTGGAAGGCACCATCGGCTTCTTCACCCGCGGCAGGATCGAAAACGTCGGGTTCGTCGACCTGACGGAAAAACTCCGGGCCAAAGGGCTGCTGGACGAGAAGAATATCGTCACGAGCCGTTATTCGCTCTGGTCCAGCCGCGGCCACATCTTCGCCATCCCGCATGATGTCCACCCCGCCGGTCTCTGCTATCGCGTCGACCTGATCGAAAAACTCGGCATCGACGTGTCGCAGCTGAAAACCTGGGACGACTTCGTAAAGGTCGGCCAGAAGATCACGGGCCAATGGGAAGAGACCGACAAAACGCTCGGCATCGAAAAAGGCACCAAGCGCTACATGATCGACTTCGCAGACGACAGCACGATCAGTCTGCAGATTCTGTTCACCCAGCGCGGATGCGATTTCTTCGATGCCCAGGGCAATGTCGCGTTCAACAGACCTGAAATGGCCGAGATCATCGCCTGGTTCGTTCACCAGACCAGAGGTAAAAACCTCATCTCGTTCCCCGCGGGCGATGGCCAGAATTTCTATCAGGCCATGAACTCCGGCCGCCAGCTCTTCTTCCTCACGCCCGACTGGCGCTCCAAACAGTTCTCGTTCGACAATCCGAAGCAGAAAGGCGTTCTGGCTCTGATGCCGATGCCGGTCTGGGCGGACAAGGACGGCAATATACTGCCCGGCACCTATCTGTCCGGTCCCTGGGGCGGTTCCGGACTTGCCATCACCAAGCACTGCAAGAATCAGGAACTCGCCTGGAAGTTCGCGAAGTACCTCTACACGAAGACCGAGGACCTCGGCGAGCGCTTCCTCCTCACGAACATCCTTCCCCCGATCAAGGCGTCCTGGGAGCTTCCCGAGCTCAGGCAGAAGAGCGATTTCTACAAGCACATGTACCACGATCCGGCGACCGGCGATCTCGTGGACGAATTCGTCTCCATCGGCGAAATGTACGCTTCCCAGGCTGACGGCACCCCGCCGCACTACATCACGGCTTACACCAGACAGGCGGAAACGCAGCTCCTTGACGTCTACTACGATGCCCGCCAGTATTATGAGAGCAATCCGAATGCAAGCGATGCCGATCTGCTGGCGCGGATTACGCCGAGACTCAAAACGAACGCCGACAACGTCCGCAAGATGATCGATTTCAACGTCTTCCTCAGAGACTCCGGAAATAAGACAGTTGCTGCCGCCGAACCCGTCGAGCCCGCAACCGGAAGCAAGGAGCAATAACAGAAATGTCTGCCAATATTCAAAAAAAGAAAGGCGGTCCCGACCGCCATCCCGTGGCGCCATGGATGTTCCTTGCGCCGTACCTTCTTTATGCGGCGGTGTTCTTCGTGTATCCGCTGCTCTACGCCGGCTGGCTGGCGTTCCACCAGACCGACGGCCCGCACACCGCGGTCTTCGTCGGACTTGACAACTTCAAGTTTATCTTTACCGACAGCATGTTCTGGAAAGCGATGAGCAACACCACTATCTATGCCATCGCGTCCATCTGTATCCAGCTGCCGATCTCCCTCGGACTCGCCATGCTGCTGAACAACAGCAACAGCCGCATGAAAGGCGCGTTCCGTCTGATGATCTTCAGTCCGAACCTCGTCGGCCAGATCTTCGTCGGCGTGATGTTCGCCGTGATCTTCACCCCGCACTACGGCCTCTTCAACAAAGGCCTCGACGCCCTCGTCGGCTGGGGTCTTGAAAAGCAGTGGCTCGCCGATCCGAACCTGCTCCTCCCCGCCCTGATCATCATCTCCCTGTGGATGTACGTGGGCTACAACATGATCTACTTCCTTGCCGGTTTGCAGTCGGTCGACAAGCAACTGATCGAGGCTGCGCAGATCGACGGCGCCAGCGCCTGGCAGACCTTCCTGCACATCACGCTGCCGCAGATCAAGCCGATCGCCATCTTTGTGGTCATCATGAGCACGATCGGGTCCTACCAGCTGTTCGAACTCCCGTTCGCCTTGATGAAGGGCGAGGGATTCGGCCCGAACAACGCCGCGATGACCGTCGTCGGTTACCTCTATGAGTGGGGCTTCAACAACGGCGACCTGGGCACGGCGGCCGCCATCGGATGGATCCTGGCAGCCATCATCTTCACCATCAGTATCATTCAGCTTAAAGTCACGCACGCGTACGACGTGGATTGACGGAATAGGAGACAGATACAATGCATTTAGTCCATTGGGTATTGATTGTCGCGGCCATCGTCTACGTCGCCCTGCGCATGATTCCGGGCAAGGGCTGGAAGATCGCCCCCGCCTACCTCCGCGTCGTCCTGCTCTGCATCGCCGCTTTCCTCACGCTCACGCCGTTCGCGTGGCTGATCTGCAGCGCGTTCAAAGACAAGACGATCATGATGCAGTACACGTTCCTGCCGCCGGTATCTCACTGGTTCGACGGGTCGCTGAACCTGGACAACTTCCGGCGTCTGCTTACGGAAGAGTACCACTCCCCGCAGGGATCGGTCTATTTCTGGCAGTACATCGTGAACTCGGTCTTCCTGTCCTGCACCATCACGTCCATCAACATCTTCTTCTCGTCGATGGCCGGATACGCGCTCGCGAAGTACAAGTTCAAAGGCAGAAACGCGATCCTCTTCGTCATGCTTGGGTCCATGATGTTCCCGAGCATGCTCTTCCTGGCGCCTCTCTTCGAGATGGTCTACAAATTCGGGTGGATGGATACCTACTACGCCCTGATCATTCCCGGCGCCATCACCGTGTTCGGCATCTTCCTGTTCCGTCAGGCCATGGTCGGCGTTCCGACCAGTCTGCTGGAATCCGCCCGCGTCGACGGCGCCAGCGAGTTCCGCATTTACTGGGAGATCACGCTTCCTCTCGTGCGCCCCGTGACGGCCGCCTACTGCCTCATCACGTTCCTCGGCACCTGGAATGCCTTCCTCCAGCCGCAGATCTTCGTGCAGACGCAGTCCAAGCTGCCGCTGCCGGTCGTGCTGAACCAGTACATCGGCCTGTACGTGCAGGAATACGGCATCTTCCTCGCCGGTACGCTGCTCGCCATCATCCCGCCCGCGATTCTCTTCTTCGTTTTGCAGAAGGAATTCGTGGCCGGTCTGACCAGCGGCGCGACGAAGGGCTGATCCCCTCACACGCCTAAGCGCAATTCGGACGCACCGGGTTTCCGGTGCGTCCTTTTTCATGGACTGAATCGAGCTCGGATCACTTCGTCGGCGTTTTTGCCGCCCATGCCGGGAGTTTCGGCGCAGAGCGTTCGAATGCGGTCCGTGGTTCGTCCGTTCAGGAGCTGGACACCCCTTCCAATAATCGGGAAAAGCCGCGAAACGAGTTCAAAAGGGGGCTTCGCAAAGTGACTGCCGCCTCAAAACCTTTCACAGATTCGCAAATGCGTTTTTGAGGCGGAGACGAGGGGAATGAAGAGAGAAATTGATTACTTTTTGTAATCCTTGTAGGTCTTGCCGTTGGCGTCTTCAGCCTTCGGGTCGGCTCCGGCCTTCAGCAGAGCGTCCATGACCGCCGTATTCCCGGCCTCGGCGGCGTACATGAGCGCGGTCTTGTTCCTTGTGCCTTTGGTGTTTGCGCTGGCACCGATCTTGATCAGCGCCTGAATGACGGCTGGCGTCGTCTTCGCTTTGGACGCGGCGTAAAGCATGGGCGTGAGTTTGGATGTCGGATGCTTTTCCTTCAGGTCGAGCGGAGTCGAGGCATTTTTGCACAGAGCAATAAACTTGTCAAGGTTCCTGTCGATCAGGTTGAAAATGAGCGGGACCTGGTTGTTGACCTTGATCTGGTTCGGATTGCCGCCGAGCTTGAGGACCGCCTCGAAGGCGTGCTCGCGTTCGAGGCTGACCGAAGCGATCATCGCCTGCGCGAGCAATGGCGCGGTCTTGACCTTGCGTGCCGTGGCTTCCTTGAAAAAGCGTTCGATCTCGTCGGGGCGGTCCTGTTTCGCCGCGTCCTCGATCGTTTCGCAGACGGGGAGTTTCGCCCCGGCTTCCTTCAGCATGGCGGCAATCTCGCTCTGTTTCCCGATCTGTGCGTAGACCAGCGGATTGCAGGTGGTTTCGTCGGCCTTGTTCACGTCCGCACCCGCGTCCAGCACCAGGCGCACGGCGGCGGCGCGTTCGAGCACGATCGCGCGGATCAGCGGCGTCTGCTTGAACTTGTTGTCGTCGTCGGGCAGGGGATCGTCGACGTCCTTCATCGCGCCGAGGTGTTTCAGAATCTCGGACGTGTTGTTGGTGAGGACCGCCTTGTCAAATGTGAGCGTCGGTTTCCCTGTGTACGGCGGTTTCTTCGCATTCTTCGCGGCCGCGGCGGCGTTCTTCGCGGCTTCGGCCTCGCGTTCGGCCTTGTACGCATTCAGGAGCAGGACCGCCTCGTCCTCCTTGTGCGTGCGCATGTATTCCGCGAGAACCGGCGACTTGAACTCAACCTTTTTGTAGGAGAGAACGAGCTTCAGGTCATCGATGCGGTCCTGTTCGCCCAGGATCTGCACGGGCGGCTTCCCCTCGAATCCCGGCAGATTGCAGTCCGCTCCGTAGTCGAGCAGGAGCTTGATGATCGCCCGTGCGTCGCGACGCTGCGAACCGGAAAGGACCGGAAGATGGCATGCGTAGGCGAGCGGAGTGCAGGACCCCTTGATCGTCTGCTTGTAGTCGATCTTCCGCGCGGCGCTCTTCTGGAATGTGCGGAACTGGTTGTCCGAGAGCTGGAAATCCACGATGCTGCCGTAGCGGATCAGCAGGTCGCAGTGTTCGAGCTTGGCCTCGGAGATCGCGTGGAAGATAAGCGGCGTTTCGTAGTAGTTGAGCCGCATGTCCAGAAAACGCGGCGTGTGAGCGTAGTTCTGCAGGACGCGTTCCAGCAGCGACGGCGTGCCGCGCCGGACCGCGGCGAGCAGTTCCCCGTAAGCGTCATCCGCTGCATATGGCGTGAGCGGGATGTTTGTCCCGGTGGAGAGGCCGCCGAGGGATGCACCATTGATCGGCCTGCGGACCGCCTGGGCGTGCAGAGCGCACGGCAGGACGGCGGACGCCGAGCCGATGAGGGCGGTGAGGAGGCAGAGATGGAAACGTCTGGTCATAGCGGATTCTCCCGGATAGAACATTACAATAATATGACGCGAAACCGTCGAAAAATCAAGCGGAAAGGGAAAACTTCGAACAAAAAACGTGTGCGGATTGCGGATAACGCTTCAGCCCGCGAGCTTTTCGAGGGAACGCGCGAGGGCGATCTGGGTGCGCGCGCGGTCGAGGTTGTGGCCGGGACGCGCCGTCTTGAAATACCGGTCGCCGTCGAGGTAGTCGGAGAGGAACCGAACGGCGAGCTCGAACGTGATGACGGCTCCGGCGACAGGCATGAGCTTGATCTCCTGTTCGGTGAGGTAGCCGTCGAATCCTGCCAGGAACCCTTCGGCGCAGGCGTCGTACATGTCGCGGCGTGCTTCCAATCCCTTGAGCTTGCCCGCGTCCTCGCGGGCCGGATTCGCCGCCACGCGCACGAGGTCGCCGAAATCGTACAGCGCCAGCCCCGGCATCACGGTGTCGAGGTCCACCACGCAGATCGCCTCGCCCGTGGCGGAGTCGAGCATCACGTTGTTGATCTTCGTGTCGTTGTGCGTGATGCGTTCCGGGATCAGCCCGGCGGCGAACGCGTCCGTGATGAGCGGGGCGAGGTGCCGCAAGGAGTTGAGTTCAGATATCTCCTGAGCGGCGGATGCGGCGCGTCCGAGGCGGTCTTCCGCGGCGATGACGTCCAGCGTGCGCAACCGCGCCGGGGTGTCGTGGAACGCCGGGATGGTCTCCTGAAGGCGGGGCGGCGGCAGGTCGGAGAGGTCGCGGGCGAACCGGGCGAACGCGAACGAAGCAGTCCTTGCCTGGGCTGGCTCCCGCACGGCGTCAATCGTGCCCGCGTCTTCGATCATTCGATAACAGCGCCAGCAAGCGCCGTCCTCGTCGAACCAGCACGGTTTCGCATCCTTCGTGGGAACCACGGTCAGCACGCGCCGTCCGGCGTCCGGCAGAATCGCATATTTCTCCCTCAGATGCCGCGTCACGCGCACGATGTTGTCCATCACGGCGAGCGGATTCGGGAAGACGTGCGGATTGATACGCTGGAGAACAAACCGGACGTATGCGTCGGACGCGGGTTTCTCGACCGTCAGCGCGAAAGTGTCGTTGATGTGCCCGCTGCCGAACGCCGCCGCGGAAAGGGCACGTCCGCCCAGTTCGAAATGAGCGGCGGATTCCAGCGCGGTACGGTCGGAAACGGGCATGGGATTTCTCCGTTGGATTCGAGCTCAGCGAAGCAGCGGCGAGGGGTACACGCCCGATTCGACCAGCGCGGCGATGCCGGCCTGCACGCGCGGCTTGTCCTCGCGGTAGGTCACGCCCAGCCAGGAATCCTGACTTTCGAGGATGCCGACGGATGCCTGTCCCGCGCCGATCATGGATGCGACGGCGGCGGGGAGGTAGAACTCGGATTTGAGCTCGCTGCCGTGTTCGCGCAGGAAGTCTTCGAAAAGCCCGCGCAGACCGTCGAACAGCGACGGCATGAATCCCCAGAAGTTCATGGAGACGATCTCGCCGCCGGTGAACGTAAGCTTCGCGCCGTTCTCGTCGACCGCGACCGCGCCGTTGGCGCCGTCCGGTTCAATCTTCGTGCGCTCGGTGACCTCCTTCAGCGTGCCGTCCGCATTGGCGGTGCAGACGCCGCGCGAGACGGAGCCGAACTTGGAGAGCGTATTGCGGAGCGGATATCCGACCATGAAATGGCGGTTCTGATCGGCATTTTCCGCCAGCGCCTTGCCGAGCTGCACGAATCCGCTGCGCCCGTAGAAATCGTCCGCGTTGATGGCGGCGAACGGCCCGGAGATTTTGTCGGCGGCGCAGAGTACGGCGTGGCCTGTCCCCCACGGTTTCTGGCGGCCTTCGGGGACGCCGTGTCCGGCGGGCAGAGCGTTGAGCTCCTGGAACGCGTATTCCACGGCGACGCGTTTTTCCCACTTCGCGCCGACAGCCTCGCGGAACGCCTGTTCGATGTCGCGCCGGATCACGAACACGACCTTGTTGAATCCGCCCTGCATGGCGTCGTGAATGGAATAGTCAAGGATGATTTCGCCGTTCGGCCCGACCGGGTCGATCTGCTTGAGCCCTCCGTAGCGGCTGCCCATTCCGGCGGCAAGCACCATCAGCGTCATTTCTTTCATGTTGATTCTCCTGTGTATGTGAGGTTGATTTGTGTTGAAATAAGTTCAAGTTTCCGGGAGCGTGGCGGCCGCGACGGCCTGCCCGTGCCGCCGCATGGAGTCGTCCGGCACGGCGACGGTCGTTTTGAGCTCGGGGAAGACGTCGGAGAGGACGCGGTTCGCCTCGTCGCGGATGATGTCGCCGCCGACGCCGCTGGTCACGCGGCCCATGATGACGGCGGTTTCGATGACCGGGTAGAATTCGCAGAAGCCCGCGACCGTGTACCCGAACGCCGTCCCGATGCTGCGGAAGACGTTCAGCGCGCGTTCGTCGCCCTGCTGCGCATAAAATTGAATTCCCAGCAGCACCTGCGGAAGCGGAACGTCCGGGGAGAAGACCAGCCCGGTATTCGCAGCCAGACGCGCCGCGCCCTGCTGGGAGAAGTAGTTCACGCCGCATCCCCGGTCGCCGCTCCATTCGTCGCGCGGCGCCGAATCGGAATAGTCCACCGGCACGAACGCAAGCTCGTTGAGGCGGCCCGTGATGCACCCGGCGCCGTTCACATATCCGCCCGCCATGCTGCTGCCGAACGATACCCCGAGGATGCCGTTGCGTCCGAGCTGGACCGAGGCGGCGAGCGCGGCGGCCTCCCCGTCGTTCACGACCGCGAACGGCACCCCGTTCCAGTCTTGTTTGACAAACTCGAAAACGGGCGCGGCCTCCTGTTCGAAGCGCTCCGGCGGAACACTGCGGAACAGCGAGGCCATCCGCACGCGGTTGTTGATGTACACGCCCGCTGCGCTGCCCCCGATCGCGTCAACGCGCGGCAGATGGGCGGCGGCCCGTCGGATGGAGTCGTTGATGCCTTCGCGGTGCCAGGCGGGATCGGCCTGTTTGGAGGGATCCCATACGACCTCCTCGGAGAAAACGACCTTGCCGTCCTGCACGGCGGCGCATTTGCGGTCGCTCGCGCCGAGGTCGAATCCGATGCGGCAGCCCTCGAAATGCCGTCCGAGACCGTTTTGCGGTTCATTCGCCGCCGGGGCGTCCTCATAGGAAACCGCCTCAACAGTAAGCGGCGTTTCGTAGATTCTCGTCATGCTGGCGTAATCGAACGCGCGTTCGCCGTCCGGCGCATAGATTTTTGCGAGCGCCGCCGCGATTTCGTTCGATCCGGCGATGATGATCCGGCTCCCGCCGCCGATCCACAGCAGGCTTTTCACGAGGCGTTCCGCATGGCATACGTTCGCCTTGAACTCCGCAGTGTCCGGTTTGCCGTACACGACGGTTTCCACGGTCAGGACCTGCCCGGACGGCGTCGCGACCGCGAGCTTCAGAGGTGTTGCGCGTCCCGACTTCCCGACCGAGGCGCGGAAGAGACGGTGTTCCAGCACGGCCGGCCGGAATTCGTGTTCGAGACACGGCATCGGGTATCCGTATTTCCCGCCATTGTGCAGCGATTGATAGTGTCCCATGATGACCTCATTCAAAAATAAACAGCGGATGCCGGGTCGAAGCGAAACCGTTCCGCCTGCGTAACATTGACAAAAAATACAATACACGCGCGCCCTGGTTTTTTCAAGCATCATTTTGATTTTATCCGGGGACGATGCTATATTATTGAGCTGTACAAATCCTGAATCCGCCATCCGCCTAACCCAAGGAGGCCCTATGAACTACTTTTTCGTCGACGATCACTACGGCGTGAACCCCGGCAGGCACATCTTCGAGCTTCTGCCGAAGGATTTCCGCAAAGAAACGATGTTCACGGAGAACGATTGGTCCCTCCTCGAATCCGGCGAATGGGCGAAGGACTGCGAGTTGCTCGTGCTCCACATGATCGCGGGCACCTGCGGCCAGCCGATGCCCGGGGCCGGCGCGGAGAAAGCCGTCCGCGCGTACTGCGAACGCGGCGGCGATCTGCTGCTGCTCCACGGATCCAGCGCGGCGTTCTGGGGCTGGGACTGGTGGCGCGGCATAGTCGGGCTCCGGTGGGTGCGCCCGGAGGATCCGGACGGGATCGCGCCGTCCACGCATCCTGTCGTCCCCTGCACGGTCGAGGTCGCCAAGGTGCGCCATCCGCTCGCCTCGCGTCTCCGCCGCATCGAACTCCCGACCGACGAGGTGTACATCGACCTCGAACAGGTCTCCCCGGTCACGGTCCTGATGGAGACGACCGTAAACGGACGCACGTATCCGCAGGCGTATCTGGCGACCACGCCGTGGGGCGGCCGCATCGCCGCGTTCATCCCCGGCCACAAGCCGGAGTGCACACAAAATCCCGACCTCATCGCCGACGTCACGGAGCTGATTCAATGGCTGAAGCGCAAGTGAAGCCCGAACAACAAAAAAAGATACGGCTGGCGTTTGCTTCCTGCGCCGATTACACGCCGCAGAACTTGCGCCCGGCGCTGGAACACGTCCTGCACCCTCAGATCGAGGCGGCGGGCGGCGTTTCCGGCAAATCCGTGATGCTGAAACCAAATCTGCTCGCCTGGCGCAAAGACAACGATCCGCAGGCCGTGAACCCGCGGTTCATCGTCGAGACGGCGAAAGTCTTTCTGGACGCCGGGGCATCGCGCGTCGCCATCCTGGAGAATCCCGCCGTGCAGACCACGCCGCAGATCCTCCGCGCCATGGGGATCGCCGACGAACTGAAATCGCTCGGCGTCGCGTCCGCCAATTTCAAGAACTACATCAAACAGCCTCCGCTCGATGCCGTTTTCTTCCGTAATCTTGAGATCGCCAATGAGTTTCGCGAATACGATTTCGTCGCCGACCTTGCCAAGGCCAAGACGCACGGCATGATGACCCTGACTTTCTGCGTCAAAAACCTCTTCGGCCTCGTGAACGGCGGCGACCGCCTCGCCTGGCATCTCGCCGTCGGACGCGACTACGACAAATTCGCCGACATGCTCCTCGACCTCTATCTCGTCGTCCGTCCGGCATTCAATCTGCTTGACGCCGTCACCTGCATGGAGGGCAACGGCCCCGGCGCAGGGACTCCGACGGACCGGCATTTCATCGCTGGCGGCACAGATGCACTGGCGCTCGACGCCGTCGCGGCGCGGGTCCTCGGCGTCGATCCTGACACGTTGCACATCGTCAAACGCGCGAAGGCGCGCGGCCTCTTCCCGTCGCCGGAAACGGTCGACAATCCCGACCCTCTGCCCGTCTGCGAGCCGCTGGCGCTCCCGGATCGTCCCGTCATGGACATGGCGCAGATGCATCTCGGCGTCGGGATCCCGAAATGGATGCAGAAGCCGCTTTATAAACTGATGGTCGTGAATCCGGTTCTCGACCCGGCGAAATGTGTCGGCTGCGGCGTCTGCGTGAAGATGTGCCCGCCGAAATCCCTGAAGCTTTCCGGCGGCAAACCCGCTTTCGATCTTCCGCACTGCATCCGGTGTTTCTGCTGTCAGGAACACTGTCCGAAAGGCGCGATCACGCCGCGGATGACGCGGACGATGCGTTTCGTGAAAGCGGTCGACCGGCTGTTCCGCGGACACAGTTCGGCGGAAAGCAAATAAATAATGAATCCGACATTTTCCCATGTTTATCCATCCCGGACTGAAAAAATCGAAAAAAAAGTGCGTTTTTTTTGGAAACGGACTGGAAAATCATGGAATGAGAATGTATAGTATTTACTCTGTTTGCCGCGAAAAAGGCGGCAGCAGCCCAATTCGCTGTTCTAAGCGATCTTTGCCCGGGGACACTCAGCCAAGCTGAAAATGCCCGGTATCAGACGCGGCGGACGGCAGCTCCATTGGAAACCCGTTCCGGGTCTTGCGGTGCATTGTGCCGCGGGGTCCGGGATGCTCAAATACATACAATTCGCTCTATCTTCAACCCAAAACCATAACAACAAAGCGAGAACAACATGGAAGTTCGGGCAGTAACAAGGTATGTCCGCATTGCTCCGTCGAAGGGTATGGATTTCTCCCGGGTCATCCAGGGCAAATCCTACGCCGACGCGCTTGCGATCGCGGAAATTTCCCCGAGAAAAGCCGCCAAGCTGTTCGCCAAGACGCTCAAATGCGCCAGGGCGGCCGCAGTCGAAAGCGGAATGAACGAAGCGTCCCTGATGGTCAAAACCGCAGTCGCGGACCCCGGTCCGATGCTGAAGCGGTTCCGTCCGAAGGCACGCGGCATGGCGGGCAGAATCCGCAAACGCATGAGCCACTTCACGGTGGTTCTTACCGACGACTGAGATTGAAAGGAAATCACAGTGGGACAAAAAATTAATCCGATCGGGCTCAGACTTGCCCTGAACAAGAACTGGTGCTCCCGTTGGTTCGCCCGCAAGGACAACTTCGGGACGTGGCTCCACGAAGACCGCAAGGTCCGCACCTACATCAAGAAGAACTACAATCAGGCTGCGATCTCCAACATCCTGATCGAACGCTATTTCAACCGCGTTCGCACCACCATCTTCGCCGCTCGTCCGGGCGTGCTCCTGGGCAAGAAGGGCGGCAAGGACGCCGAGATCGACAGACTGCGCGACGAAGTGGGCAAGCTGCTCGACAAGGGGCAGGAGCTCATCGTCGACGTCATCGAGGTCAAACAGCCCGAGACCAACGCTCAGCTCGTCGCTGAAAACGTGGCTGCCCAGCTCGAACGCCGCATCGGTTTCCGCCGTGCCATGAAGAAGGCCATCCAGACCGCCATGGAACTCGGCGCCGAGGGCGTCAAAATCCAGTGCTCCGGCCGACTCGGCGCCGCGGAACTGGCCCGCACCGAAACCTACAAGGAAGGGCGCACGCCGCTTCAGACCCTGAAGGCTTTCATCGATTACGGATTCACCGAGGCCAACACGACCGCAGGCAAAATCGGCGTGAAGGTTTGGATCTGCCACAAGGAACTCACGGAGGAAATGCAAAATGCCGTTAATGCCAAAAAGAGTAAAGCACAGAAAGGTGCAGCGCGGTAATAACGCCGGGCTGTCCCAACGCTGCAACAAACTGGATTTCGGCGATTTCGGATTGCAGACGTTTGAGCGCGGTTTCCTGACCGCCGCCCAGATCGAAGCCGCCCGTGTCGCGATCACCCGTCACATGAAACGCCGCGGCCAGGTGTGGATCCGCCTGTTCCCGTACAAGCCCTGCACGAAGAAGCCCCTGGAAGTCCGTATGGGCAAGGGCAAAGGCAACGTCGAATACTGGGTCGCCCCGGTTCAGCCCGGCCGCATGCTCTTCGAAGTCTCCGGCTGCTCCGAGACCCTCGCGAAGGAGGCCATGAGCCTCGCCGCTTCCAAGCTCCCGATCCGCTGCCGTTTCGTCTCCCGGATCCCGGCTGTCTAATGTGAGGAAAGACCTGCTATGAAAAACAAAAAATCCGTCAACAAGGCCATGAAGCAGATCAGCGAACTGAAGCAGGACGAACTCGTCGCCCGCGACGCCGAACTCCGCAAGGAAAAGTTCCTCCTCCGCGCCCAGGCCAAATCCGGTCAGCTTGAAAGCCCGGCCAAGATCCGCACCGCCCGCCGCAACCTCGCCCGGGTGATGACCGAACTCAACAAACGCGCTTCGGCCGGCAAATAAGGAATACCAGAAATGGACGAAACCATTAAGACTGATACCGCTGCTGCGCCCGTCGTGCGCGGCCACCGGAAAACGCGCGTCGGAAACGTCATCAGCGACGCTCAGAACAAGACGATCGTCGTCGAGATCGTGACGCGTTCCGCGCATCCCCGGTACAAGAAGGTCGTCAAGAGCCACGTCCGCTATGCGGCTCACGACGAGAACAACGAGGCGAAGGTCGGCGACCAGGTCATGATCGCGGAGACCCGCCCCCTGAGCAAAACGAAGCACTGGCGCCTGGTGAAGATCATCAGCCGCAGCGAATGACAGGAGACTTGAATCATGGTTCAGATGCAATCCAGCTTTGAAGTCGCCGACAATTCCGGCGCCAAGCGCATTGTGCTCATCACCGTCCTCGGCCAGCGCAAGACCATCGCCTCCATCGGCGACATCGTCACCGCCACCGTCAAGGAAGCCATCCCCGGCGGCACCGTCAAGAAAGGCGACGTGGTCAAGGCCGTCGTCGTCCGCACCGCGGCCCGCATCCGCCGTCCCGACGGTTCCTATCTGCGCTTCGACAAGAACGCCGCCGTGATCATCGACGACCAGAAGAACCCGAAAGGCACCCGCATTTTCGGCCCGGTCGCGCGTGAACTCCGCGACAAGAACTTCATGAAAATCATTTCCCTGGCGCCGGAGGTCCTCTGATGAACAGCGAATTGAACAAGTGCCAGAAGCACTACCACGTCAAGAAGAACGACACGGTGCAGGTCATCAGCGGCGGCTGGAAGAACAAGACCGCCAAAGTCGTGGCCATCCTGAAGAAGAAAGACCGCGTCGTCCTCGAAATCGAGAATCCCACCGACCGCGACCGCGAGCGCATCACGAAGAAGCGCACCGTCCGCAAGAGCGCCGCCAATCCGAACGGCGGTCTCGCAGACCGCGCCGTCTCCGTGCACGTCTCCAACGTCAAGAAGATCGCTTCCGCCGACGAAGGCGCGAAGAAGGCCGAGTGAGTGGAGGAACTGAACAATGCCCGATATGAGAAAATACTACAATGAGCAGGTCCGCCCCGCTCTTCAGGAAAAGCTCGGCCTCAAGAACGTCATGGAGATCCCGAAGCTGAAGAAGATCGTCATCAGCACCGGCATCGGCACCAAGATGGAAAAGGACGCCTTCTCCGAAGCGCGCACCCACCTCTCCGCCATCGCCGGCCAGGCTCCGGTCGTCTGCAAGTCCCGCAAGAACATCGCGAACTTCAAGCTGCGCGCCGGCATGTCCGTCGGTCTCATGGTCACCCTCCGCGGCGACCGCATGTACCAGTTCCTCGACCGTCTGGTCCACAACGCCTTCCCGCGCGTCCGCGACTTCCGCGGCGCTCCGAAGAAGGGCTTCGACCACGTCGGAAACTACAACCTCGGCATCCCGGATGTTTCGATCTTCACCGAAATCGACCTCGACAAGATCAAATATCCGCTCGGAATGAACATCACGATCGTGACCAGCGCGAAGACCGACGCCGCGGCGAAGGAACTTCTCACCATGCTGGATTTCCCGTTCGCCAAGTAAGGAGACGTTAAGAAATGGCTAAGAAAAGTCTGATTGCGAAACAGAAACGCGGCGGGAAGTTCAAAGTCCGGAGCTACACACGCTGCGCCGCCTGCGGCCGTCCCCGCGCCGTCATCCGCAAATTTAAACTCTGCCGTATCTGCTTCCGTGAAATGGCCTCCACCGGCCAGATCCCGGGCGTGATTAAGGCCAGTTGGTAACAGAAAGGAATCCCTACAATGAGTATGCAGGATCCGATTTCAGATATGCTGACGCGCCTTCGCAACGGCTGCATGTCCATGCAGAAGGTCGTTTCCATGCCTTCTTCCATCATGAAGACCGCCATCGCGGAAGTCCTCAAGCAGGAAGGCTACATCGCCGACTACGTCGTCGAGGGTGAAACGAAGAAGGTTCTGAAGATCACCATGAAATACTTCAAACGCCAGCCCGTCATCGAAAACCTCCAGCGTGTTTCCAAGCCGTCGTGCAGACTGTACTGCGGCAGCCAGAACATTCCGAAGGTCAAGGACGGAATGGGTATCGCCATCCTCTCCACGTCGAGAGGTGTACTGAGCGGCAAAGACGCCGAGAAACAAAACGTGGGCGGAGAGATCCTCTGCTACGTCTGGTAACTTCAAGGAGTCATCATGTCTCGTATTGGTAAAAAACCGGTTGCCATCCCCGCCGGCGTCACCGCCAAAGTCGAAGACGGCGCGACCGTTATCACCGGCAAGCTCGGTACGCTCACCGTCCCCACCCAGAAGCACATCACCGTCAAGGTCGAAGGCGACCAGATCGTCCTGAGCCGCGACACCGACCTCGACAACGCGAAAGCGATGCACGGCTTGAACCGCGCCCTCATCAACAACGCCGTCATCGGCGTGTCCAAGGGCTACTCCAAGGGCCTCGAGATCGTCGGCGTCGGCTTCCGTGCCGACCTCGCCGGCAACAAGCTCACGCTCAAGCTCGGCTTCTCCCACGACATCAACTACATCGTGCCCGAAGGCATCAAGCTCACCGTCACCGACGGCTACAAGATCTCCATCGAGGGATACGACAAGCAGCTCGTCGGCGCCGTCGCCTCCACGATCCGCGCCTTCCGCAAGCCCGAACCCTACAAGGGCAAGGGTGTCCGTTACTCGGACGAACAGGTCACGATCAAGCCCGGCAAGAAGAACGCATAACGGGTGAAAGGAATTAAAGAATGACTCGCAATTCCCAAGTCAGAAGACAGCTTCGCCATGTGCGTCTCCGCAAGAAAGTCGCCGGGACGGCCTCCGTCCCCCGCTTCTGCGTCAGCCTCACCGCGAACAACATGTACTGCCAGTTCATCGACGACGATGCCGGCGTCACGCTTGCCTCCAGCTCCACGCTCTCTCCCGAGTTCAAGGCCCTGAACCTCAAGCGCAACGTCGAAGCCGCCGCCGCACTCGGCAAGCTCGCCGCCGAAAAGGCCATCGCCGCAGGCGTCTCCCAGGTCGTCTTCGACCGCAGCGGTTTCCAGTATCACGGCCGCATCAAGGCCCTCGCCGACGCCGCCCGCAAGGCCGGCCTCAAATTCTAAGAGGTACCCACAACCATGAGTTTTGACAAATCCAGAAAAGACGCTCCGGCCAAAGAAGATCGCGAGCAGTCCGATACCGAAGAAGTCGTCATCAGCATCAACCGCTGCTCCAAGGTCGTCAAAGGCGGCCGCAACTTCTCCTTCGGCGCGCTCGTCGTCGTCGGCGACCACAAGGGCAAAGTCGGCTTCGGTTACGGCAAGGCCAACGAAGTCTCCGACGCCATCCGCAAGGGCGGCGAAGCTGCCCGCAAGAACATGGTCGTCATGCCCCTCTCCGGGCACACCATCCCCCACACCGTGACCGCCAAATTCCGCGGCTCCAAGGTTCTCCTGCGTCCGGCCTCCCCCGGTACCGGTTTGATCGCCGGCGGCGCCATGCGCCCCGTCCTCAACCTCGGCGGCGTCGTCGACGTCCTCGCCAAGTCCCTCGGTTCCAGCAACCCGGCCAACGTCGTCAAGGCGACGTTCCGCGCCATCTCCCTGCTGAAGACCAAGGACCAGGTCCTCGAGAAACTCGGCAAGAAATAAGAGAAGGAGTTCATCATGAATCTGCATAGTCTCGAAACGACTCCCGGCTCCCGCAAGAACAGACACAGAGTCGGCCGCGGCGACGGCTCCGGCTGGGGCGGAACCTGCGGCCGCGGTGAAAAAGGCCAGCGTTCGCGCAGCGGCGCCGCCGTCCGTCACCACTTTGAAGGCGGTCAGACCCCGAGCTTCCGCCGCATCCCGAAGCGCGGCTTCAAGATGCACGGCGTGAAGGAAGTCTTCAACGTCGTCAACGTCGGCACCCTCAACGAAGTGTTCGAAGCGGACACCGAGATCAACGAGGAAGTCCTCCTCAAGGCCGGTCTCGTCGCCAAGAACAAGGCTCCGCTGAAGGTCCTCGGCACCGGCGACGTCGGCAAGGCCCTCAAGGTCAAGGCGCAGAAGTTCTCCGCCTCCGCCAAGGCCAAGATCGAGGCCGCCGGCGGCTCCGTCGAAGTCATCGAATAACCCTTGCGGCTCTCCGCCGGAAATTGAGGCAACATGTTCAAAGCATTCATCAACGCTTTCAAGATCAAGGATCTCCGCAATAAGATCCTTTTTTCCGCAGCGGTCATCATCGTCTGCCGGATCGCGGCCAACATCCCGTGCCCCGGTGTCAACACGCACAACCTCAAGGCTTATTTCGACAAGCTCTCCCAGGACACTGCCGGCGCAGGCGGCTTCCTGGGCATGATCGACCTCTTCAGCGGCGGCGCTCTCCAGCAGTTCGCCGTCGGAGCGCTCGGCATCATGCCCTACATCTCCGCCTCCATCATCATGCAGCTCCTGGTGCCCGTCCTCCCCGCGCTTGAACGTCTCAAACGCGAAGGCGAGGCCGGGATGAACAAGATCAACCAGTACACCCGCTACCTCACGATCGTCATCTGCATTATTCAGGGCGCGATGACCGCGATCGCGATGACGCATCCGGAACGCCTCGGCCTGCCCTCGGCGCTTCCCGGACAGCCGCTCGTCAGCGGCAACATCTCCGCGTTCATCTTCTTCTCGGTCATCATCCTGACCTGCGGCACGATGATCCTGATGTGGCTCGGTGAAAAGATCACGGACAAAGGCATCGGAAACGGCGTGTCGATCATCATCACGATCGGCATCATCGACCGTCTCCCGAAGGCGATCGCCCAGCTGTACGACATGTACCAGAGCGGCGGCGCGGCCGGCGGCGGTCACTTCCGTCTCCCGCACGTGCTCCTTCTGATCATCATCTTCGCAGTCGTGACCGCCCTCACGATCATCCTCTGCCAGGGCGTCCGCAAAGTGCCGATCCAGATGGCACGCAAGACCGTCGGAAACAAGGTCGCGGGCGGCAGCACCTACATGCCGCTCAAGGTCAACTTCCCCGGCGTCATGCCCATCATCTTCGCCGGCGCGATCCTGATGTTCCCGCCGATGTTCCTGCGTCTCATCCCGAGCGCAAAGATCGCCGCGCTCCAGCAGTACTTCAACCACGGATCCTATTCCTACATGCTGATGTACGGCGCGCTGATCCTCGCGTTCTCCTACTTCTGGGTCTCGAACATGTTCAACCCGGTGCAGATCGCCGACAACCTGAAGAAGGAAGGCGCCTACGTGCCCGGCATCCGGCCCGGAAAGCCCACCTGCGATTACCTCGACGACCTGATGACCGTCATCACGTTCGCCGGCGCGATCTTCCTGTGCGGCCTCTCCGTCTTCCCGATGCTCCTCACGATGTGGCTGAAGATTCCGTACGCCGTCGCGTCGTTCTTCGGCGGCACCAGCCTGCTGATCATTGTCGGTGTGACCATTGACACGCTCTCCCAGATGGAATCGCTCCTGGTGATGAAAAACTACGAGGGCTTCCTCCAGCGCGGACGTCTCCGTTCCCGCAGAGGCTGACCCCGCGGCGGCGGACGGGCGCAAGTCCGTCTCCTGCGCATCACAGGCGGTTCGTCTGAACGATTTCACCCGTTTTCCGGTTCCGGCCGGAAGACGGGCGTTTGCTTTTTCGGGGAATGGCGAGTATATTAAATGGGGTGTTTGAGGAACTTTCCCTGCCGCCCCGCTGTCTATAGAACCAGATTGGAAAGACCAACATGAAAACAACGTTCTCCGCGCATCATTCTGTCCGATACGCGCTGTTCACGGCCGTTTTGGCCGGAATCGCGCTCTCATGCCTTGTGTCTTGCTCCAAGTCCGCTCCGCCCGCCCCCATGGAGCGTTCCCGCGCCCTGCTGGAGATCTTCGAAAATCTGGACCGCGGGAATAACGATGCCGCGCTCAAAAACATCGACACATACCGCAGCATCGATCCCACGAACATGTTTCTTTCCGATTTCGAGCACATCGTCCGGGCGAACACCGTGATCGCGTCGGCGAAGGCCAAGCTCGACGCGGGCGACATCGCCGGCGCTTCGGCCGAACTCGACGCCTATTGCCTCAAATACGGCGACGTCAGCACCTCCGTGACCGAGGCGAAGACCCAGGTCGATCTTCTGCTTGAGGCGCAGCGTCTGAACGAAAAAATGCTCGCGGCGGAATTTTCCGACGACATCCGCGCCGCGGCCGCCGATTTGAGCACGTTCGCCAAAACTAATGCGAAATACTTCCCGAAGCTTCCGGCGTATGCGGCCGCTGTGACCAAGGAAGCCGAGGTGCGTGCCTCCGTGGAGCGCGCCGATGCCTGCGTCGCGCTCATGCAGGACGCCATGGACGCCGCCGAGGCGGGGCGGAAGAACGAAGCCGCCACCTTGACCGCGCTTCTGGAAATGAACGCGGACGCCGCTCAGATCGCCGGGTTCGAGGCCTGGCTGCGTACCCGGCCCGCGAATCCATAATCATTCAGCAACAGAAAGGTTCTCACGATGAACTGCAAATCCATGTTTGTCTTTTTCGCGGCATGTGCCGTATCGTTTTCCGTCGCCGCGCAGAGCAGCCCGTCGACGCTGTCCCTGAGGGGTACTCCTGACTTTGGCCTGGACGCCGCGACGACGCCGAAGACCGCCGGAGCCGGCGACGCGGCCGCCGAAGCCGCCATCCGCCGTGCGCTCCTGTCCCAGCCCGCGTCCGAGGAGGAAGTGACGAAGGCGCTTTCCTTCCTGCCCGACGTGGTCGCCGAGGTCAACGGCACGAAGATCACGAAGAAGGACATCGTGGACCTGCTCCTGTCGAAGAAGGTCTCCCAGCAAGTGCTGGCGCTGACGCCCGAATCCTACCTGCGCACCGCCATGCAGCAGTACATCGACCAGAAGATCGACACCGCGATCCTGAAGCAGAAGGCGAAGGAAGCCGGATTCGTCCCGTCCGAGGAGCTCGTGAAGACGCATTTCGATGCCTCGATCAAGAAGCTCCCCGCCGAACAGGTCGACGCCGTGAAAGCTCAGCTCAAGGAACGCGGTCTTTCGCTCGAAGCCTACCGCGACGAGATCGCGAAGGAATCCGACATCCAGGGCAATGCCGCCATCGCCGCCTTCGAGGAGAAAAACTTCATTGAGAAGACCGAAAAGACCGTCAATGACGAGGCCGTCGAGAAGTTCTACCGCGAAAACCAGCAGAAGTTCGCCGTTCCGGAGAGCATCACCGTCGCGCACATCCTGATCCAGTGTGAACCCGTCTCCGCACTCGACTCCAAGGAGGAGAAGGAGATCAAGACCAAGGCCGACAAGCTCGCGAAAGAGCAGATCGACGATATCTACGCCGCCCTCGTGAAGGATCCCGCCAGCTTCGACAAGCTCGCGCAGGAAAAGAGCAACTGCCCCTCCGGCAAGCGCGACAACGGCAAACTCCCGCCGTTCGACAAGGACGGCATGCTGCTGGACCAGTCCGGCATGCTCGACCCGGATTTCGCCGCCGCGGCGTTCAAGCTCGCCAAACCCGGCGAATTCACGAAGCCCGTTCACTCGCAGTTCGGCTACCACATCATCAAGCTCCTGAAGCAGGATCCGAAGGGCTACATGCCGCTCGACAAGGTCAAAGGCGAGATCCACGATTTCCTCGTCGACAAGACCGTCTCCGAGGAGATCCAGGCGATGCTCAAGGCGGAACGCGCCAAAAGCAACGTGAAGATCTATGATTTCACGCCCGCCAAGGTCGACACGAAGGCGACGAAGAACCCCGGAGCCGCCCCAACTCCGGTTCTTTAATCACAAGCTTTCCTGAAAACGCTATTTGGCAATGCGCCCGCCAATCCTGGACGCATTGCCTTTTTTCTTTCGTTGTTTTCATGGAGATGTGGAAAAGATACTGATTCCCATGACCGGAAGTGAAAAAGCGGCATCGGTTTTTTCGCTTTTTTTCGGGGAATTTGACCTTGCAGAAATCGAAATCCGGGGTATATTATTAGGTGAAAAGAAAGAATCAACCAGCACAGCACCGCCGTATCGGAGAACACCTTGCACACAGATGCCCGCGGAAGACGGTTCCGGCATGGAACGCAGCAGACGATTTGAGCGGGAACGGCACTGAACGCGGCGGAGAACGGACTACACAGCATGACACAGGACAATGACATCGACATCGTACAGGACGACCTGATGAAACAGGCGGAATCGAACGCCGCCCGTTCAAAATACAACGACGACAGCATCCAGACCCTCGACGCGCTCGCCCACATCCGGCAGCGTCCCGGCATGTACATCGGCCGCATGGGCGACGGTTCGCACCCCGACGACGGCATCTACGTGATGTTCAAGGAGGTCGTGGACAATGCCGTCGACGAATACATCATGGGCTTCGGACGGCGCATCGACATCGCCTCCGACCACGGCTCCTTCACCGTGCGCGACTACGGACGCGGCATCCCGCTCGGCAAGCTCGTGGATTGCGTTTCCAAAATCAACACCGGCGGCAAGTTCAACAAGGACGGGTACGTGTTCTCCGTCGGCATGAACGGCGTCGGCACGAAAGCCGTGAACGCGCTTTCCTCAAGCTTCGAGGTCACGTCCTGGCGCGACGGCAAGTGCCGCACCGCGGTCTTCCGCGAGGGCATCCTCGACCACGAGGAGTACATCGACCCCGGCACGGAACATTCCGGCACGCGCATCCGGTTCACGCCCGATCCGAAACTCTTCCCGAACTACGAGATTCGTCCGTCCGAGGTGGAAAACCGCCTGTGGATGTACGCTTACCTGAACAGCGGGCTTTCGCTTTACCTGAACGGACAGCGGTATTATTCGAAGAACGGCCTGCTGGACCTGGTGCGATCCAAGCTCGACGAGGGTGCGTCGCTCTACCAGCCCATCCACTACAAGGATTCCACGCTCGAATTCGCGTTCTGCCACACGGCCGACACGGGCGAGCGCTATTTCTCGTTCGTGAACGGCCAGTACACGAGCGACGGCGGCACGCACCTTTCCGCGTTCAAGGGCGGCATCACGCGCGCCATCAACGAGCATTTCAACAAGAATTTCGACCCGAAGGACATCCGCGACGGCATCCTCGGCACGATCGCCGTGAAGATCCAGGAGCCGCTGTTCGAGTCCCAGACCAAGAACAAGCTCGGCAACACCGACGTGCGCGGCTGGATCGAGGGCACCGTGAAGCAGGCCGTGATCGACAGCCTCCTGAAGCACCCCGACGAGGCCAGCCTCCTCCTCGAAAAGATCCAGAAAAACGAGCAGGTCCGCCGTGAGATACAGAAGGTCCAGAAGAAGGGCGCCGCCATCTCGAAGCGCATTTCCCTGCGGAACAACAAGCTCAAGGACTGCCGCCACCATTTCGGCGACCGCTCGAAGTTCGCCGAGGAGACCATGATCTTCCTCACCGAGGGCGATTCCGCAGGTTCCTCGCTCGTGACCAGCCGCGACCCGAACTACCAGGCGGTCTTCGCGCTTCGCGGCAAGCCGTTCAACTGCTTCGGAAAGAAGCTCGACGCGATCTACTCCAACGAAGAGCTGTTCTACATCATGCGCACGCTCGGGATCGAGGAGGACGTGGAGAACCTGAACTACGCGAAGGTCGTGATCGCGACCGACGCCGACGTCGACGGCCTGCACATCCGCAATCTCCTGCTCACATTCTTCCTCCAGTACTTCGAATCGCTCGTGATCTCCGGCCACCTCTACATCTTCGAAACGCCGCTCTTCCGCGTCCGCAACAAGGAAACGACGTTCTACTGCTACTCCGAACAGGAGCGCGACGAGCGCGCCAAGGAGCTCGGCAAGTCCGCCGAGATCACCCGCTTCAAAGGACTCGGCGAGATTTCGCCGAAGGAGTTCAAGCAGTTCATCGGGCCCGACATCCGCCTCGAAAAAGTCACCCTCGAAAACACCAAGGGCATCCACGAAATGCTGCGGTTCTACATGGGCAGCAACGACGAGACCCGCTGGGAACATATCCAAAACAATCTGGTCTGACCCATCATGCCGAAAAAGAACCTCACGCCTCCCTCCGGACCCGACCGCGACGCCTCCTCCAATCCCCCGTCCGATACGCCCGAAACCGAATACTACGATCCCGATATGCACTATCCGCCGGAATCCGACGAGATGGGCGACGACGAATCCGCGTCCGACGCCGTCGATTCCTCCCCGAACCAGCGCCTGCGGGAGATGATGGACCGCAACTTCATCGAGTACGCCTCTTACGTCATCAAGGACCGCGCGATCCCGGACGTCGACGACGGGCTGAAACCCGTTCAGCGCCGCATCCTCTGGACGCTCCACAAGGAAATGGACAACGGCACGTTCCACAAGGTCGCGAACGTAGTCGGCGCCACCATGAAATACCATCCGCACGGCGACGCGTCCATCGGCGACGCCCTCGTGAACCTCGCGAACAAGGAATGCTTCATCGACAAGCAGGGATCGTTCGGCGACATCATCCTCGGCACATCGGCCGCCGCCCCGCGATACATCGAATGCCGTCTCTCCAAGCTCGGCCGCGATGTTCTCTTCAACGACGACATCACCATGCTGGTCGATTCCTACGACAGCCGCAACAAGGAACCGGTCTGCCTCCCCTCGAAGATACCGACGCTCCTCCTCATGGGCACCAACGGCCTCGCCGTCGGCACGCGCACCATGATCTTCCCGCACAACTTCAACGAGCTCCTGCGGGCGCAGATTTCCATCCTGAAGGGCGAGCCGTTCCAGATTTATCCCGACTTCCTTCAGGGCGGCATCATGGACGTCTCCGATTATCAGGACGGCATGGGCAAGATCGTGCTGCGCGCACGCATCGCCGCCGAAAAACACGACATCGTAATCAGCGAGATACACGCGGGCACCGACACGTCCAAGCTGATGGACTCCATCGAAAGCGCCGTCAACAAGTCCCGCATCAAGATTTCCTCGTTCCACGACTACACCGCGAACGACAAGGTCAACATTGAGCTTTCCCTCCAGCGCGGCTACAGTCCGGAGAAGGCGATCAACGCCCTCTACACCTACACCGACTGCCAGGTCAGCATCTCCTGCATGTACATGGTCATCCGCGACAACCGGCCCGTCCGCATGAGCGCCAGCGACATCCTCCGCCGCAACACCGAAAAGCTCGTGCAGTATCTGACCTGGGAACTCCAGCTTGTCGCCGCCAAGTGCATCGACAGGATTCTTGCGCGCACCCTCGCGCAGATTTTCATTGAGGAGAAGATTTACAAGAAGATCGAGACCTGCAAGACCAAGGAAGCCATGTTCCAGGCGGTTCGTGCCGGACTCGAACAGTTCAAGGACGAATGGCTCCCGCTCGTGCAGGCGCTCCACGACGCCATCGAAAAAGGTCCGCACATCGCCGAGCCCGCGCCCGCCGACGCCGCGCGCATCGCCCAGCTGGCGCAGGGCGTGATCCCGGATTCCGAGATCGAACGCCTCGTCGAGATTCCCATCCGCAGGATCGCCGCGTTCGAAATCAATAAGAACCGCGAGGAGATCGCATCGCTGGAGAAGGACCTCCGCGAGGCGGAAAAGAACCTGAAGCACATCAAGCAGTACACGATCAAGTACATTGAGGGCCTGCTCGCGAAATACGGCGACATGTTCCCGCGCCGCACCGAAATCCGCCTCGAACCCTTCGCGAAGATCGACAAAAGCGTCGCCGCGCTTTCCAACATCCGCGTCGGCTGGGACAAGAAGAACTGCTACATCGGCACCTCCGTGAAGAGCGACGACATCGTGCTGTGCAACGAATTCGACCATCTGCTCTGCGTGGAGCGCTCCGGCGACTTCAAGGTCATCGACATCCCCGACAAGATCTTCATCGACCGCCTGTTCGAGTTCCGCCGCTACGACAAGACCACCGTGTTCGGCGTCGTCTACTCCGAGAAGAAAACCGGCCGCGCGTACTTCAAGCGGACGCGTATCGCGTCGTTCATCAAGGACCGCGAATACCGCATCATTCCGGACGGCTGCCGCCTGGAACTCATCACGCCGCGCCCGAACGCCATCTACGAGATCAAGGTCGACACGCCGATCCGCGCCAAGCAGATTCAGCAGATTTCCCTCATGGACGCGCCGGAACGTTCCCCGAAGGCGGGCGGCATCCTGATCTCCCCGCGCAAGCTCCTGAAGATCACCTTCGTGCGCCTGCTGGACGAGACCGACGCCGAGCCGGAACCCGAGCTCGTCGAGGTCCCGCCGGAGGACAACAACGGCGGTAATGGCGGAACCGACGGCGGCGCGCCTGTGGAAGAAGCATCGGTTGAAACGGCTCCGGCTCCCGTGCCGGAACCCGTTCAGGAAACGCCCGTTGAACCGGAGCCCGCGCCCGAACCGGAAACGAAACCCGTTGTCCGCCGCAGCCGTGCGAAAAAAGAGGCGGCTCCCGAACCTGCGCCTCAACCTGAGGCAAAGAAAACGCCGGAAGTAAAACCTGTGGAAAAGCCCGCGCCTGCCCCGAAGGCTGTTCCTCCAGTGAAGCCTGTAGTGGCGAAGCCCGTGGAGAAACCAGTAGAGAAACCGGCGGAAAAAGCCGTGCCTGTTGCTCCCGCTCCTGCTGAAAAACCGGTCGAACCTCAAAAACCCGCCGCGCCCGAACGGGAAGAAGATTCGTGGGATGTTCAGCCCGACCTCGGATTCTGAAGTTTTCCCAAAAACAAATCAATAAAACGCCGGACAGCTGATCGTTCAGTCGTCCGGCGGTTCTTTTGCATGAAAAACGCGTTTCTCAGCAGATGTTCCCGAGGTACACGTTCGGGAATCCGCGGCTCTTCGCGTGCGCCTGAATGCTGTCCAGCTCCGAACGCGGCGTGCGCGGGCTGTCGTGGTACAGGTACGCCGGATGATACGCGGTGAAATGCACGGGCGTGTCGATGCCGAGTCCGTCGCGCACCCAGTCCAGGAAATCGTCGATCTGCTGCTGTGAGTCGTTCTTGCCGGGGATCACGAGGTTGGTCAGCTCCAGGTGGCCGCCGCAGACTTTCTTGAAGAACTCGCAGGAATGCTTCACGGGCTCAAGTTCGCCGGAGCACATGGTCGGGTAGAAGTCGCCGAATCCCTTCACGTCGATGTTCGCCGCGTCGAAGAGCGGGAAAACGTCCTGCATGCACTCGTCGGAGAAATACCCGTTGGAGACGAGGATCGTGCTGATCTTCTCCCGGCGGGCGAGGATCGCGCAGTCGCGCACGTATTCCGCCCAGACCGCGGGCTCGTTGAACGTGAACGCCACGCATTCGCTGCCGTGACGGCGGATCAGTTCGATCAGGTCCTCCGGCGTGTAGTAGCGGTAGGCGGCGTGCGGCATGAACTTCTCGCGCGACAGATGGTTGTTCTGGCAGAACACGCATTTGAGGTTGCATCCGTAGGTGCCGACGGAGAACGCCTGCGTGCCGGGGCGGAAATGGCGCAGAGGTTTCTTTTCGATCGGGTCGATCTGGAGAGCGCAGGGGTAGCCGTATGCCATAGAATAGAGTTTGCCGCCCTGATTGAGGCGGACGCCGCAGAATCCTGTGCGTCCCTCGGCGATAAGGCAGTGGCGGGGGCAGACATTACAGCGAACGAATCCGCCGGATTCCGGCTTCTGCCAGTCGGCGGGGAAAAGTTTGTGTTCACGGTCCATAGGGAAAAATCCTTGCTTTCGGATGAAATGATTACTTGCCGGGGGCTTCTTTCGGCAGGGCCTTCTGCGCTTCGTGGAGTTCGGCGACGGCGGCCCTGATGCCCTCCGGCGCGCGGAAGACGGCGGTCCCGGCGACGATGACGTTCACGCCCGCCGCGGCGGCTTCGCATACGTTGTCGCGCGTGATGCCGCCGTCGATCTCGATGTGGGCGTGACTGCCGATCTTCCGGATCATTTTGTAAATCTCCGCGGCCTTCTTCAGCATTTCCGGCTGGAACTTCTGTCCGCCGAAGCCCGGTTCCACCGACATCACCAGCACCATGTCGACTTCCGGCAGGATTGCTTCGATGGCCGAGGCAGGCGTGCCGGGTTTGAGCGTGATCCCGGCGGAACACCCGAGCTCATGGATTTGCCGTGCGACCGCGACGGGGTCGCATTCGCTCTCGATGTGGAACGTGATGTGGTCGGCGCCCGCCTTCGCGAAGGGCTCGACGTACCGCTCCGGATGGACCAGCATCAGGTGGACGTCGAAGGGCAGGGACGTGTATTTGCGCATGGAGGCGACGACCGGGGGGCCGAACGTGATGTTCGGGACGAAATGGCCGTCCATGATGTCCAGGTGGATCATGTCCGCCTCGGCCTCTTCAGCGGCCTTCAGCTCGTCGGCGAGGCAGGCGAAATTGCAGGCGAGGACCGACGGCGAGACGAGCAGCCGGTTGTTCTTGAACTCACTTAACGGGTGTTTGATCGTCATGGGAAGCTTCTTTCTGTTGAGGAGCGGGCGGCGGATACGGACCGCGTTCGCAGTCCAGCCAGCGTCTGTGCGACCAGAGCCACTGCGTCGGGAACCGGCGTATCTGTTCTTCGATCATGTTCGTGTAGAGCTGGGCGACGGCGCGGATGTCGGCCTCCATGTTGCCCGTGGGCTGATAGTCGGGCATCTTCGCGCAGTGGAACGTGAAGTGGAAATCGTCGTCGTCGCGGATCAGGTACGGCATCGCGATGGGCGTGTGCGTGCGGAGATACAGCCAGGCGGGCGTCTTCTGCGCCATGGCGGGGTGGCCGAAGAACGTGACCTCGACGCCCTCCGGCGGGACGGCGTGCTGGTCGGACACGATCGTGACGTTTTCCCCCGCCTTGTGCGCCTGGATCAGCGGACGCACGCCCAGGTCCTTCGAAAAGCTCCGGTGCAGATAGCGGCAGCGGCGGGCGTAGACGTAGCGCCCGATCTTCGGGTTCTCCAGCGGACGCATGATGCTCATCATGCGCTGTTTGGTGATGTAGCTGTGCAGGCCGCCCGCGAGCTCCCAGTTGCCGAAATGCCCGGTCGTCAGGATGATCTGCGGCGCGGTCGCCGGATTCATATATTCCTGCGTCAGCGGATCGTCCGCGATGCGGATGTGCTCGCTGAAGTTGTCTTCGTTCACGATCTGGTCGAATTTCACCACCTCGACGTACACCCTGGCGAAATGCTTCAGGCTTTCCAGCGCCAGCTTGTTCGCCTCCGCCTTCGTCTCCACGAATCCGGAATGCAGGATCAGCCTCGGCGTGCGCGGACCGTGGCGTTTGCTGAAATGACGTACCGACCACGCGATGAAATCCAGCACGGCGTATGCCGCATGCAGCGGGAGCAGCCGGACCAGCGAGGTCACGGCCACGAAGAGCGCGTACTCGGCATTGATGACGAGCCTGGATTTTTTCTTTTTCGGAGGATTCGTGTTGTTCACGGCGGACGGCCTTTGCGGATGCGGCTTTCATTTTTCGCGAATCATTAATATACACCGTACACGCGAAAAATGAAAACAGTTTCGGAAAAAAAACGCCTTTATGAACGTAAAAAACGGGAGAAGACCGCGCCGGCAGTCCTCTCCCGTATATTTGCGCCGTTACTGTGCGGTGTCGGCATAGTCTCTTATTTCGTGTCCTTTTTGTCGCCGGAATGCTCCCGGTCCCATTCCTCCAGCTTGCGTTCGGCGAAATTCCGTCCGCCGAGACCGAACGCGATGGCGAACGCCGCTGCGAACGCGCCGAGCACGATCCCGAACGCCAGAAGCGCCGCCGATCCGCCGATCCCCGCCGTGGTCAGGGCCGCCACGCCCGCGAAGAACAGCACGGCGATCCGCACCGCGAAGAGGAAAACGTGCGACTCCACGCCGTTGCTGCGCACGAAGTCCGCGGCGAGGTTTGCCAGCATCATGCCGAGCAGGAAGACCGCCGCGCCGAGCACGAGGCGTCCGGCGAACGGCAGGAAGGAGCGCACGAGCTTGGCGGATTCCTCCAGCTGGAGGATTTCGAGCGCGGCGACCAGCGCGAAGATCAGGATGCCTGCGAACAGCAGTTTGCCGACCGCGTTCGACGGGCTCATGCTGCCCTGCGCTTTCCAGCCGAGTTCGCCGATGCGGCGGTCCAGTCCGGCGTCCGCCAGCAGACGCGACACGAGCCGGGCGACGAGCGCGCCGACCGCGAACGCCACAAAGAGCACGATGGCGGCCGCCGCGATGTTTCCGGCGGAGTTCAGCATGCGCGTGAAGAGGTTCGAGACGGAATTGGTGAGCGAGTCGATGCCAAGTGCGGAGAGCGCCGCCGCCGACACCGGGATCACGATGCAGACGAAGACCAGAACGCCGCAGATGTGTGCGAGGCTGTCGCGGGAGAAGAGTTTCCCGCCCGCCTCCTCGGCGTCGCCAAACCCGCCGGATGCCAGGATGATGCGTTCCACGAGCTTGCGCAGGATGGTGGCGAGGAAGAGTCCGACGGCTGCGATCAGCACGGCGGCGAAGATGCGCGGCAGATACCGCAGCACGTCAGCGGTCATCGCCTCGAACGGACGCGCCAGACCCGTGATCCGCAGCGCGCCGAGGATCGCCGGGATGAACGCCAGAATAATCAGCCAGAAGAGCGTCGTCGCGATCGTGAAGCTCAGGTTGCATTCGCGTCCGCCCGTGTCGACCGCGCCCTCGATCTTCTCGTCCAGGCGCAGCGCGTGCATCAGGACCAGCGCACCGTAGCGGACCGCCGCCGCCACGCCCCACGCGATCAGGCCGAGGATCGCCGCAGCGAAGAGGTTCGGCAGAAATCCGATGATGTCGGCGAGTACGTCGCGGAGCGGCGAAGCCGCATCGTGCAAGCTCAGCAGGTTCAATGACTGCACCACGGCAAGCAGGAAGACGATCCAGAAGACGATCTGCCCTGCGATCTTCTCCGCGCGGACAGCCGGAGCCGCCGCCTCATCCGAGATGCACATGGAGAGGCGCTCCCCGATGCGGCACCGTTTCATGCACTTGACGGTGAGTTTCCGAAGGATCCGGGCAACGATCCAGCCCGCGAAGAGGACCAGGATCGCGAGCAGAATCCGCAGGATTCCGTATTTCGTCAGCAGGTCGACGAGCATGTCCCAAAGTTCTTTCATGGCGTACTCCTTTTGTTTGAACGGCGTTGACGTCGGTGTCGTATTGTCCGGTTTACTATACACCGCCCGGAGAAAAATGCAACCGGCGAATCTTGTTCCGGCGGATACCGGTTCGTGTTTTTCCGCAGGGAAGCCCGCCGATCCGTTTCCTTCGGGTCGCTTTCCGGGTGTGTCATGATTCGTCCGTGTCACGATTATGACACTTTTCCGGCTGCCGTTTTTGAGCATGACCGATCATCTTTCCGGGAAAAAGCATCAGAAAGTATATTATTTTTTCGAAAAAAAAACAAAATTGACCGGATTTCGGGCTTGAAAAAACAAATCCAGCTTGTATAGTAGCATGAAAAGAAGCGGTCCGTCCGCTCTTTTGAGTTCAAAACCGATACGAATTTGTCAATCATCCGCCGGATATCCGCAACTGTGTCCGGCTAACAAATTGCAAGGAGTCAAACTATGTCCCACAAAACTCTGAAAGCGATGTTCGCGGCAGTCTGCACGCTCGTGTGCGCCGCCGGCATCGTGAAAGCCGACCAGCCCGTCATCAGCCATGTGTACACGGCCGACCCGAACGCCTTCGTGTTCAACGACCGCATCTACATCATCTGCAGCCATGACATCGCCAACCAGCGCGGCTACGACCTCTTCGACTACGAACTGGTCTCCACCGACGACCTCCAGAACTGGACCGACCACGGCTTCGTGTTCTCCGTCGGCAGAAACCACGACTTCGGCTACGGCCGCGGCAAAGGTCCGTACGGCGAGGACCAGACCGTTGCTCCGTGGGCCGGACACTGCTACGCTCCCGGCACCGCGATCCGCGACGGCAAAGTCTACCTCTACTTCCCGGACGGCGGCTCCTCCATCGGCGTGGCCGTGGCGGACAAGCCCGAAGGCCCCTACAAGGATCCGCTCGGAAAGACCCTCATCGCCGGCAACGTTTCCAACTACGCTTCCCGCTGGCTCTTCGACCCCGCCGGTTTCGTCGATGACGACGGCCGCGCGTTCGTGTACTACGGCGGCAACGGCAACGACCAGGCCCGTATCATCGAGCTCAACAAGGATATGATCAGCCTCCATCCGGAAGCCATTCACCTGAACGTGCCGAAGTTCTTCGAAGCCTCCTACATGCACAAGTACAAAGGCAAATACTACTTCTCCTACAGCACGCAGTTCAGCCCCACCGCGAACATCGACTACCTGGTCAGCGATTCCCCGACCGGTCCGTTCGAGTACAAGGGCACCATCCTCGACAACCCGAAGCAGAACCTCGGCAACAACAACCACGCCTCCATCATCGAGTACAAAGGCCACTGGTACATCGCCTATCACGACCGCAAGCTCGCCATCGCCAGCAACCTCCGCAACAAGAGCGATTCCCGCTGCGTGAACCTCGACGAGATGTTCTACAACGAAGACGGAACCATCAAGAAGGTCGTCGAGACCGAACACGGACCGAAGCAGCTGAAGAACTTCGACCCGATGCAGAAGTGCCGCTTCGTCACCATGAACAAGTCCGGCAAGATCCTCACCGCGGAAGAAGCCCAGCAGGAACAGATGCCCGGCCTGAAGAGCACGATGGGCCCGAACAAGGAGACCGTCCTCGCCTCCATGCAGAACAACAGCTGGATCCGCGTTTCCGGCGTTGACTTCTCCAGGAAGCCGACCGGCGGCACGCTCAAGTACAGCGCCAAGGACGGCAACACCTCCATCGAAATCCGCAAGGGTGCGACTGACGGTGACCTGCGCGCCACCATCCAGCTTGCCAATACCAACGGCGACTGGAAGGAACTCAACTTCAAGCTCGACAAGGCTGTTGACGGTTTGTTCGATTACCTCTATTTCGTATTCAAAGTCAAAGGCGAACCCGCGACCGCGGCGCTCTTCGATAATTCCAATGTCGTGACTGTGGCGGCCGCAGGCGGCGCTCCGCAGGGCGGCTTCGGTCAGGGGCAGCGTCCTCAGCGTCAAGGGCAGGGCGGCCAGGGCGGTCAGCGTCCGCGTCGTCAGGGCCAGGGAGGTCAGGGCTTTGGCGGCGGCCAGGGTGGCAGACCTGGACAGCAGGCACAGCAACCTGAAGGCCCCAAGCCCGTCGAAAGCACCGCTCTGCTCGATTGGTATCAGTTCATCTGAGCGACCGTTTTCTTCCTGGCATGATGGAATCAAGTCGTGCCAGGAGGCTTGAACAAAATCAAAAGGGGCTGTTGCAAAACCTCACTGGCAAAAGAAAAACCTAAAAGAATCCTCCACGAAACAAAGTCCCCCACATTTGGAGGTAATGGGGTTTGAGTGAATAATGCGCCCTTATGCATTTCAGCGCATAATTCACCTGGCCTCGCATGAGGTGGGGTGAGCTCACGGAGAAACGGAGAAATAGAAGGCCCCCGGAACCGCTTTTGATTCCGAGGGCCAAAGTTCTTGTTTTTGTTTTCTCTTACGCGATGACGGTCCAGTTCATGTCAACGCCG
>JAEEGJ010007120.1_pt1 | contig 32569 bp, 23 predicted proteins | sample 8958761 | NCBI WGS metagenome assembly JAEEGJ01 (sample SAMN16246546, study PRJNA631951) | gut metagenome | biome: gut microbiome; feature: rumen; material: RS-attached | host: Bos | place: Iran: Karaj | collected 2018-10
AAAGCAAAACGTCTTGGAAAACTGATAATAGGTGTTCTAACTGATGAGGCAATATCTACATATAAAAGATATCCAATGCTTCCGGAGAATGAAAGAAAACTGATGTTTCAAAACATATCCGGAGTGCATAAGGTAGTATATCAAAAGACTTTATCATATAAAGAGAATCTGGAAAAGTATAAGCCGGACATTGTTGTTCATGGTGATGACTGGAAAAATGGCGTTCAAAAACCGGTAAGAGACGAAGTGATTGAAATTCTTAATTCCTATGGTGGCAAATTAGTTGAATATCCATATTCTGACAGCCCATCATACAGAGAACTTGATGCAAGGGTGAGGGCTGAATTGTCTCTTCCGGATATGAGAAGAGCAAGACTAAAGAAATTGCTTAATATGAAAGGTCTTGTGACGGCGTTGGAAGCACATAGCGGTATTACAGGTCTGATAGTGGAAAAGACTGTTGTATACCAAAATGGTGGTACAAAACAGTTCGATGCAATGTGGATTTCAAGTTTATGTGATTCAACAGCCAAGGGAAAGCCTGATATCGAACTTGTTGATATGACAAGTCGTTTCAGAACCATAGATGATATTATGGAGGTTACGACAAAGCCGATTATATTTGATGGAGATACTGGTGGACTGGTAGAGCACTTTGTATATACTGTCAGATCCCTGGAGAGAATGGGCGTTTCAATGATCATCATTGAAGATAAAACCGGTCTTAAAAAGAATAGTCTCTTTGGAACAGAAGTTAAACAAACTCAGGATACAATTGAGAACTTCTGTGACAAAATCAGAGCCGGCAAAAAAGCACAAAAGACCACAGATTTTATGATATGCGCACGTATTGAATCCCTGATTCTTGAAAAAGGCATGGATGATGCATTAACAAGGGCGTTTGCCTATGTTGAGGCCGGTGCTGACGCCATAATGATTCATAGCCGAAGGAAAGAACCTGATGAGATCTTTGAATTTATGGAGAAGTTCAGAGAAAGAGACAGCAAAACTCCTATAGTTCTTGTTCCGACATCCTTTAATACAGTTTATGAAGAAGAGTTTAAAAAACGAGGCGCGAATATTATTATTTATGCAAATCAGCTTACAAGAACAGGTTTTCCTGCAATGCAGAATGCAGCAAAGATGATTCTTGAAAATCACAGGGCTAAAGAGTGTGATGATATATGCATGAGTTTTGAGGATATTATTAATCTGATTCCGGAAGAATAAGGTGAAAATGAAGCAATTGTTTTTTGATAATATGAATAATTATGAAAGCATAGACTGCTGGGTAAATGATAATCACATAACCAGGCTGTTTGTGGTATGCGGTAATACTTTTAAACATCTAACTGGAATTAGTAATAAAATATATGAACTTGAAGACAAAGGAATTGAAATAATATTCTTCAGTGATTATTCACCTAATCCCGTATACGAGTCAGTGGTTAAAGGCGTGGATTTATTTAAGAAGTCTCTTGCAGATGGAATAATTGCCATTGGCGGAGGCTCTGCAATGGATGTTGCCAAATGTATAAAAATATATAGTGATTCTTTCGCTACGCCGTTTATGGCTGTTCCTACAACGGCAGGAACAGGATCTGAGTCAACAAAATTTGCAGTATATTATAAAGATGGAGTTAAGCAGGGCTTAACGGATGAGCGTTGTATTCCTGATGCAGTCCTGTTTGATCCGGGTGCACTTAAGGCACTTCCAATGTATCAAAGAAAAGCAACTATGTGTGATGCTCTGTGCCACGGTATTGAGTCGTTCTGGTCAGTAAACAGTACTGATGAGAGTAGAAAATATAGTGCTCTGGCAATTAAAGAAATCCTAAAGAATATGGATGGATATCTAAATAATACTGACGAGGGAAACGAAGGGATGCTTAAGGCATCAAATATTGCAGGAAAGGCAATTAATATCGCGCAGACAACTGCCGGACACGCGATGTGTTATAAAATTACAAGTCTTTTCGGAGTGGCTCATGGGCATGCGGCCATGCTTTGTGACAGAGTATTGTTCCCTGAAATGCTAAAAAATACTGACAAGTGCATAGATGTAAGAGGAGAAGATTATTTAAAGACTTTATTTGATGAAATTTCAAATGCATTTGGTGTGGAAAAAATCGAGGATGCGGTTAGAAAGTTTGATGAAATTTTTGAAAAACTTGAGTTAGATATTCCGGTTGCTTCAGAGGGGGAACTAAATGAACTGGCTTGTTCAGTTAATGCGGAGAGACTCAGGAATCATCCTCTGGAATTAAGTGAAGATGATTTAAGAGATTTATATAAACAAATATTAAAAGTAGAAAGATAGTTGATATGAGAGTTGATAAGTTTTTCGATATTGTTGGCGCTGATTTTTACTCAGGTGTGCCAGATTCACAATTAAAATCATTATGTAATTTTTTGATTGATAAATATGGTATTGATTCAAAGCATCACATTATTGCAGCTAATGAGGGAAACTGTACAGCAATCGCTGCAGGTTATCATCTGGCTACAGGTAAGGTGCCGGTGGTATATATGCAAAATAGCGGCGAGGGAAATATCATTAATCCGGTTGCTTCACTCCTTAATGATAAGGTTTATGCAATTCCTGTGATATTTGTCGTTGGCTGGAGAGGAGAGCCGGGGGTACATGATGAACCACAGCATATCTATCAGGGTGAAGTAACCATTAAACTTCTTGATGATATGGGAATTAGTTCTTTTGTTATAGGACCGGAAACTACAGAAGATGAAGTTGCTAATGCTATGCGCGATTTTAAGAAATTGCTTTCTGCAGGCAAGGATGTTGCGTTTGTAATTCGAAAAGGTGCTTTGACCGATGCGCCAAAAGTTGAATATAAGAATGACAACATTATGAAAAGAGAGGATATTATTAAACATATTGTTGCGGTGTCCGGTGATGATCCGATTATTTCAACCACCGGTAAAGCAAGCAGGGAGTTATTTGAAATAAGAGAAGCTAATGGACAGAGCCATCAATATGACTTTCTTACAGTTGGTTCTATGGGACATTCTTCATCAATAGCGCTTGGTGTTGCAATAAATAAGCCAGAGAAAAAGATATGGTGTATCGATGGAGACGGAGCACTCCTAATGCATATGGGAGCCATGCCTGTAATTGGCGCCAATAATCCGAATAATCTGGTTCATATTGTAATCAATAATGGGGCCCACGAAACAGTTGGTGGAATGCCTACAGTGGCATCTTCGATAGATTTGGTTGCCATTGCTAAAGCCTGTGGATATAAATATGCTGTAAGTGTTGATGATTTCGATGCTTTGGATAGGGAACTTAGAATGGCAAAAGAAAGAAATGAGTTAAGTTTTATCGAGATAAAGAGTTCAATAGGTGCTCGTGAAGATTTGGGAAGGCCTACGACAAGTGCTTTAGAGAATAAAGAGAATTTTATGAGGTATTTGTCTTCATGATTAAGGCAAAAATGTAAGCATTATTGGGTATAAGATAAGTGGGCGTATTATTGATATATTATCATATCAGATGTCCAAGTATTTATATATGATTGAAAGATAGAACTATCCAAAAAAGATAGTTGTAAAACCCACTCAACTAACATATAATACTTTGTGGCAATAAAAACAGTTTAAGTTACACAAGGAGACAATCTCAATGATTACAAATCGAGAAACCCTTACATTATCAACTCTTCCAAAGACATGGATCTTTGATTTGGATGGAGTGCTGGTTAAGTATAATGGATATAAGACTGATGGTGTGGATAGCGTGCTTCCGGGCGTGAAGAATTACCTTAAGACCATTCCGAAGGAAGACAGAATTGTGATATTTACATCAAGGTCTGATGAATATAAGGACATTACCCTTAAGTTTCTTGAGGAAAGCGGCATTAGATATGATGCCATCGAGTTTAATATGCCGGCGGGCGAAAGAATTGTATTTAATGACAGAAAACTTTCAGGAATTGATATGGCATATGCGGTAAATATGGACAGGGATAAGTTCCAGGCACCGGAAATACTTAGGGAGATGTAGAATTATAATGTCATAAAAGGGCAATCCAAAGAGGTTGCTCTTGTTTTGCGCCTAAATAAGCTATAAGAACAAAGAAAACCAGAGGAAACTCTGGTTTTTTTATATTAGCGCAGACGGAGGGATTCGAACCCTCGTGCCCCGGAGGGCAAACGCATTTCGAGTGCGCCCCGTTATGACCGCTTCGATACGTCTGCAAATAATGGTAGTTGTGCAAATTGTGGGCAAAATACTCGCCTCTGCCAACATCAATATTATATTGTTACAAATCTTAAAGGTCAAGGAATTATCTCTTTTATTTGGGTAGTTTTTGAGTTATAATAGTATAGATTGTTTTTATGATGAGGATAATGTTGTTTTAAATAATATACTCAGGGGGTGAAAAGCATGAAAAGAATTGGAATGTTGACTAGTGGCGGAGACTGCCAGGCGCTTAATGCAGCTATGCGTGGTGTTGTTAAAACACTCTTTAACAGTGGAGAAGAAATTGAGTTATATGGCTTTTTAGAGGGTTACAAAGGTCTTATATATGGAAATTACAGAATGCTTGAAAGCAAGGATTTTTCGGGTGTTATTACAAAAGGTGGCACAATTCTTGGTTCATCAAGAACACCATTTAAGACCATTACAGATCCGGATGAGAACGGTCTCGACAAGGTTGAAGCCATGAAGCATAACTATTACAAGTTAAATCTTGACTGTATGGTTATTCTTGGCGGTAACGGCACACACAAGACTGCGAACCTTCTTAAGAATGAAGGACTTAACATTGTTACACTTCCGAAGACTATAGATAATGACCTTTACGGAACCGACATGACCTTCGGTTTCCAGAGCGCAGTTGATATCGCAACAAACTGCATCGACTGCATACATACAACCGCAGCTTCACACGGGCGAGTATTCATCGTGGAAGTTATGGGACACAAGGTTGGCTGGCTTACACTTAATGCAGGTATGGCGTCAGGTGCGGATATCATCCTCATCCCTGAAATTCCATATGATATCAACAAAATCGCCGAGGCCATTGAGAAGAGAAAGAAGAGATCTAGTTTCACAATTATTGCTGTTGCTGAGGGCGCAATTTCGAAGGAAGACGCTGCGCTTAGCAAGAAGGATTATAAGAAGAAACTGGCTGAGAGTAAATATCCAAGTATTTCCTATGAACTTGCAGATCAGATTCATGAACTGACAGGTGAGGATGTTAGAGTGACTGTTCCTGGTCATACCCAGAGAGGTGGCTCACCATGTCCTTATGACAGAGTATTCGCATCACGCCTTGGTTCTGAGGCTGGTAATCTTATACTTAAGGGTGAGTATGGATTTATGGTTGGATATAAGAATAGAGAGATAGTTAAGGTGCCGCTTGAAGATGTAGCAGGTAAGCTTAAATCAATTCCTGCGGATGCGTCTATTATCAAAGAAGCTAAACTTCTTGGTATTAGTTTCGGCGATTAATGCCGCCCCTTCGCCCCGGCACCCCACCCAAGTCAGGTTCTGAAAACCGGACTTACGCCCCGGCACCTACCCAGGTCAGGTTCTGAAAACAGAGCCTTCGCCCCGGCACTTCAGGTCACATCCTGGCAGAAGCTCCGGCACCCAGCACGCGGCTGCAACTGACGCCAGCTGGGCACAACCCAATAGAAGGGAACAAACAGTATGTCTTATTTGACATTATACCGTAAATACCGCCCTCGCATCTTTGACGACGTCAAAGGCCAGGATCCGATAGTTACGACAATAAGAAATCAGGTAAAACAGAATAGAATAGGCCACGCGTATCTTTTCTGCGGCACAAGAGGAACTGGTAAAACAACCACTGCCAAAATCCTCGCCAAGGCAGCAAACTGCGAGAATCCACAAAACGGCAACCCTTGCGGTGAGTGCCATATGTGCAAAGCCATACAGGAAGGCACCTGTATGAATGTGGCAGAGATAGATGCGGCATCCAATAGCGGTGTAGAGAATATCAGGTCTTTGATTGATGAGATTTCCTATTCACCTGCAGAGGGTAAATATAAAGTATATATCATCGACGAGGTTCACAATATCTCGGATAAAGCTTTCAACGCCCTATTAAAAACACTTGAAGAGCCACCTGAATATGTAATCTTCATATTAGCTACAACAGAGGCTCATATGATACCGATTACAATTCTTTCTAGATGTCAGCGCTATGATTTTAGAAGAATCAGCGTTGAGACAATCTCAGACAGAATGAAAGAACTTATTCAGATGGAAGGCGGACAGGTAACCGACGAAGCCATTAACTATATAGCAAGAGTGGCTGATGGTTCAATGCGTGATGCGCTGAGTCTTCTTGACAGATGCATCGCATATCATTTTGGCCAGGAACTTACATATGAGAAGGCGCTTGATGTGTTAGGCGCTGTGGATAATACAATATTTACAGAGTTCATGGATGCAGTCATCGATAAGGATGTGCCAAGATGTATCAAGGTAATTGACAATATTATCGCGGCAGGCCGTGAAGTAAATCAGTTTGTATCAGATATGTGCAGTTATCTTCGTAATCTCATGCTGGTTAAGGTTTCCAATCCTACAGAGGATATGCTTGGAGTATCAAGGGAAACCATGACAGCCCTTAAGGAGCAGAGCGAGAGAATTGCAATTAATACCATATACAGGGATATAAGAATATTTACAACCCTGGCTTCTGATATTAAGAAAGCATCACAAAAGAGAGTGCTTCTTGATGTAACAATAGTTAAACTCTGTCATCCTGAAACAGAGACGGATACAGCGTCACTTGCTGACAGACTTAATGTTTTAAATCAGAAGTTTGAGAAATTAAAAGCAGAAGGCATTAAACAAACCGTGGTTCAAACCACCAATGCTGCAGTTCAGGCTGAAGCACCGAAGGAACCTAAGAGAGTGCTTACTAAGGCGGTGGAAGAAGAGATTATTGCAATTAAGGATCACTGGAAAGAAATCAGCGGCATGGCTAACGGACTTTTGGCAGTATATCTTGGTAAGTGTGTCATAAGACCGGGCGGAGGCGATGTACTTATTATTGCCTGCCACGACCAGGTTGGATTCAATATCTTAACTACTGAAGAGAACAAGAGTGAAATCCAGAACGTGGTAAACAGCTACGTGAATAAAGAAGTTTCTCTGGATATTGTTTATGCCGGAGTGGAAGAAAATATTGATGATCTTTTGCCAAGTTGGGAAGATGCTTTAGGCCTTCCGATTCAGGTAAAAGATAAAAATGATATGATTAATTAACCAGAAAGGAATTATTATGGGAAGAAGAGGCGGATTTCCAGGCGGCGGTGCTATGCCTGGCAACATGAACAATCTTATGAAGCAGGCTCAGCGTATGCAGAGACAGATGGAGCAGAATCAGAAGGAAATGGAAACCAAGGAGTTCACTGCTAACGCAGGTGGCGGTGCTGTATCTGTAACAATTACAGGTAAGAGAGAAGTTACCAAGGTTGAGATTTCCAAGGATGCTGTAGATCCGGATGATGTTGAAATGCTTCAGGACCTTATTATGGCAGCAATGAACGAGGCATTAAAACAGGTTGATTCAGCTAACGAAGGTATGATGAATGATATGACCGGCGGACTGGATCTTGGAGGACTTCGTTTCTAAATGGATATAGGCAGCGGTTATCTTGATAATTTAATATCAGAACTTGAGAGGCTTCCGGGTATCGGCAGTAAGTCTGCGCAGAGAATGGCACTTCACATCATTGGTCTTCCAATGGAAAGAGTTGTGAAACTTGCAGACAGTATGCTTAATGCCAAGGAAAATATCCACTACTGTCATGAGTGCTTTAACTTAACAGATGGTGAAGTGTGCACCATATGCAAGAATACTGAGAGAGACCATAAGACCATTATGGTAGTTGAGAATGTAAGAGATTTATCTGCATATGAGAAAACCGGCAAGTACAAGGGCGTTTATCATGTACTTCACGGCGCCATTTCGCCTATGCTGGGCATCGGTCCTAATGACATTAAGTTAAAAGAACTGATTGAAAGATTAAAAGGCGATGTGGACGAGGTTATTATTGCCACAAACTCAAGTTTGGAGGGCGAGACAACTGCCATGTATATCAGTAAATTAATCAAGCCTACAGGCATTAAGGTTACAAGAATCGCCAGCGGCGTACCGGTAGGCGGCGACCTTGAATATATTGATGAAGTAACGCTCCTTAGAGCGCTTGATGGAAGAATTGAATTATAACGCTTAAAGGCGTACAGGAGGTAGAATATTGGGAATTACAGTTGAGGATTTTGGAACACTTGCTACAGGTGAGATGACTCATCTTTATACCATTACCAACAAGAAGGGCAACCAGGTTGCGATCACTGATTTTGGCGGTATCATTGTTAAAATCATCATCAAGGATAAAGATGGCAATCCAAAGGATGTGGTTTTGGGCTTTGACAAAGTTAAGCCTTATACCAAAGACGTAAACTGTTATGGTGCCATCGTGGGACCGATTGCCAATAGAACCGCGGGGGCGGCTTTTGCCATAGGGGATAAGAAATATAAGCTTGAGGTTAATGACGGCGTGAACAATCTTCACACCAGTGCGAAGGAAGGTTTCCAAAAGAGACTCTGGAAGGCTAAAAAGGGCAAGGATTCCGTTACACTTACTCTTCTTAAGAAAGATAAGGAAATGGGACACCCTGGTAAAATGCGCGTCTCCGTTACATACACCTTCACAGACAAGGACGAACTCATTATTTCATATGAGTCAGATACAGATAAAGAGACAGTTATCAACATGACCAACCATACATATTTTGCACTTAATGGTCATGATGATACAAACATTTTCCATGAGAGATTATGGATTAATGCAGATAATTACACACCTATCCACAAGGGCGGAATCCCTACCGGCAAAATCGCCAAAGTAAAGGGAACTCCGATGGACTTCACAAATAAGGAAGGCCGCGAGGTGTGCGAGAAATTCACATTTAATAATAAAATGATTGAGTATTGCAACGGCTATGATATCAATATGGTTCTCAATAATTACAATGGAAAGAACCGCCTGGTTGCAACACTTTGGGATGATGTATCACATATCAAAATGGATACATATACAGATCTTCCGGGCATTCAGTTCTACACAGGAAACTGGGTTGGGGAGAAGGCTGCCAAGGGCAAGGTGCCTTACGGACCAAGACAGGGCTTATGCCTTGAGACTCAGTTCTATCCAAATGTAGCTAACGAGAAGAATTTCCCACAGGCTGTTTACGGACCTAAGAAGGCCTATAAGACAACGACTACTTATGCATTTTCTATTTTCAAATAAGGATTAGAAGAAGTGGCTAAAGGATTTGGAAAAAAGAAAAAAGATAATATAACTCCAATTGGTTCAGTTAAGAAGGTTACGCTTAATCCGAAGAAGAGAAAGAAACGCCAGATGTCTGACGTTGAGGCTAACGACCGTCAGATCATGAAGGAGACCATTAAGAAGGTGGTTTTCATTGGTTTTTGGGTGGTGATTTTTGTAGTGCTCATCTGGGTTTTTGGAGCATGGCTGTCAAATCGTCATTACTCCTCTTACAAAATCGTCGCCCAGTACGACAACACCATCACATCCAATTCGCAGGCTGTGAGACTGAACAATTCGGTGGTTGTATATAATAATGACGGAATTAAATGTATCAACAGCAAGGGTGATGTAGTCTGGAATGAGACTTACCAGATGCAGAATCCGATGATTGAGATTGATGATAATATTCTGGGACTTGCGGATTACAATGGCAGTACGCTCTATATGTTTAATGAAGAAGGCCTCATTGCCAAGGTTTCGACTGATAAACCGATTCGTAATGTGGCAGTTTCAAGGCGTCAGTGCGCAGCTGTTATTGTAGATAATTCCCTGCAGACGCAGATTTATGTCTATGACTTTACCAAGGAGCAGAATGACTGGCTTGCTGCATCATTTAGTACCACCATGGCAAACAGTGGATATCCGATTGATATAGCGATTTCGCCGACGGGTTATCTTGTGGAAGTATCCTATCTCTTTGTAGGTGGAACGCAGTTTAGTACTTCTGTTGCTTTCTATAATTTTGGAGCAGTTGGACAAAATAGTACGGATAACTTAGTTAGTGAGTATTCATATGCTGATGCGGTTGTGCCGGAACTTAAATTCCTGTCATCTTCCAAGGCTTGCGCTGTGGCTGATAACAGACTGATGTTCTATGGAGGAGATCAGTATCCTGAAAGTAAAATGGATGTCATGATTAATGAAGAGATCAAGGGCGTTTATTTTGGGGAGAGCCATGTGGCGGTTGTATTTAATAATACGGATACTGATGTTGAGGCCAGGTATAAGATTAATATTTACGATGCCAGCGGAAGTTTGAAAGATACGATTTATTATGCGGATAGTTTTACTGATATATTCTTTGATGGCAAGAGAGTTGTTGTTTATGGACCGGATAAGTGCCTGATTAGAAGTATTGGTTCGATGGATAAGTTTGAAGGTGGTTTCGATAACAGTATAATTACTATGGTCCCAACCAACATATCGAGCAGGTTTATACTTGTGTCTTCTGATTCGATGAGGGTAGTGGAACTTGAATAACCCCGCCCACACCCCGGGACCCCACCCAAGCTGTCTTGAACACTTATGCAAGGCCGCCCACCCAGGATGCCCGGCAAACGAAGCAAGGCGCCCACACCTAAACCAAACACGGCCACCGCGCTACGCCAAACAGGCCACGCCATGCCAGACAGGCCGCGCTGCCAGGACGTCCTCGCGCCCGCGAGCACCGGGCACCAACTTAGAAAATTATCCATTCTCCTCCCGCGTAGCGGGAGGGGATGGTTAAACATATTTCTTGAAAGGAAAATATATATATGAAAACAATTGAATTAAGAGAAATTCATCGTAACAAGGACAAATACCTGAACAATCAGGTAGAAGTTGCAGGCTGGGTTAAGAATAACCGTGACTCCAAGAATTTTGGTTTCCTGGTTATTTCAGACGGTACATTCTTTGAGCCTATCCAGGTAGTTTATTCAGATACTCTGGAGAATTTCTCTAATATTTGCAAGATTAATATAGGAGCGGCAGTTATCGTTAAGGGTAAGCTTGTACCTACACCGGAAGCTAAGCAGCCTTACGAGATTCAGGCTGAGAGCATCGAGATTGAAGGTGATTCAACACCTGATTATCCACTTCAGAAGAAGAGACATTCAATGGAATATTTAAGAACAATTACTCATCTTCGTCCTAGAACCAACACATTCCAGGCAGTATTCAGAGTACGTTCTTTATGTGCATATGCAATCCACAAATTCTTCCAGGAAAGAGATTTCGTATATGTTCATACACCACTTATCACAGGTTCTGACTGTGAAGGTGCAGGTGAGATGTTCCAGGTTACAACCATGGATTTAAGCAATGTTCCAATGACAGAAGATGGCAAGGTTGATTTCTCAAAAGATTTCTTCAACAAGCCAACCAATCTTACTGTATCAGGTCAGCTTAATGGTGAGACATATGCAATGGCATTTAGAAATATCTATACCTTCGGACCTACATTCAGAGCAGAGAATTCCAATACAACACGTCATGCTGCTGAGTTCTGGATGATTGAGCCGGAAATTGCTTTTGCAGATCTTGAAGATGATATGGAACTTGCTGAGGCAATGATTAAATATATCATTAAATACGTGCTTGAGAATGCACCTGAAGAAATGCAGTTCTTCAATAACTTTGTGGACAAGGGTCTTATTGAGAGACTTGAGCATGTGGCTAATTCAGATTTCGGAAGAGTTACTTATACAGAGGCGATTGAGCTTCTTAAGAAGAATAATGATAAGTTTGAATATAAGGTTGAATGGGGATCAGATCTTCAGACTGAGCATGAGAGATATCTTACAGAAGAAATCTTCAAAAGACCTGTTTTCGTTACAGATTATCCAAAGGAGATTAAGGCTTTCTATATGAAACTTAATGAGGATGGTAAGACTGTAGCTGCTATGGACTGCCTGGTTCCTGGTATTGGTGAAATTATTGGTGGTTCACAGAGAGAGGATAATCTTGATCTTTTGCTTAAGAGAATGAATGAACTTGGACTTAAGGAAGAGGATTATGGATTCTATCTTGATTTGAGAAGATATGGTTCGGCACGCCATGCAGGTTTCGGACTTGGATTTGAGAGAGCGATTATGTATTTGACAGGTATGGGTAATATCAGGGATGTTATTCCATTCCCAAGAACAGTTAATAACTGCGAGTTATAATTGCCGCCCCTTCGCCCCGGCACCCCACCCAGTTCACAGATTGGCAAAAAAATGTGTTAAGGAGAACAAAACAATGGATAAAATTTTCGTACCAAAGGGCTACAAGAGCCCACAATCCATTAAAGAAACAGAAAAAGCAATTAAGGAAGTAAAGGACTATTTCGAGAGAGCATTGTCTGATGCACTTGGACTTACACGTGTGTCCGCTCCACTTTTCGTATTCCCGGAAAGTGGTCTTAACGACAACTTAAACGGCGTTGAAAGACCTGTAACTTTCGGAATTAAGGAGCAGGATGACAGAGAGGTTGAAATAGTGCACTCTCTTGCAAAGTGGAAGAGAATGGCTCTTAAGGAATATGGCTTTAAGAAAGGCGAAGGCCTTTATACTGATATGACTGCGATTCGTAGAGATGAGGACACAGACAACATTCACTCTATCTACGTAGACCAGTGGGACTGGGAAAAAATCATCGACAAGTCAGAACGTAACATCGATACTCTTAAAGAGACAGTATTCCGCATCTATATGGCAATTAAGCAGACAGAATATTATATGTGCGGCAAGTATCATTTCATGGATCCGTTCCTTCCAAATGAGATTAGTTTCGTAACTACTCAGGAACTTGAGGACAGATGGCCTGACAAGACTCCGAAGGAGAGAGAAACACTGATTGCCAAGGAAAAAGGCGCTGTATTTATTATGCAGATTGGTGACAAACTTCTCTCAGGCGAGAAGCATGACGGAAGAGCTCCAGACTATGATGACTGGGCCCTTAACGGCGATATCATCGTATTCTACCCAATCCTTGGAAGCAGCTTAGAGCTTAGCTCCATGGGTATCAGAGTTGATGAGGTAAGTCTTAAGGAGCAGCTCGATAAGGCAGGATGCCCTGAAAGAGCAGAACTTCCATTCCAGAAGGGAATCTTAGAGGGCAAACTTCCATATACCATCGGCGGCGGTATCGGACAGAGCCGTATCTGTATGTTCTTCTTACAAAGAGCACACATCGGCGAGGTACAGTCAAGTATCTGGCCTAAGGAAGTTATGGACATAGCTTCTGAGAATGGAATAAATCTTTTATAAGGATATTTTGATGAGTTTCAAAACAAAGAAAATAATTGCATATTTCCTTGGTTTGCTTTTCCTGATTATCCTGGATCAGTGGACCAAGTATATTGCGCTTCTTAATTTAAGCGAAGCTGCCATCACGGGTGAGAAGGGATTTATCAACTTCTTTTCAAACCCACCTGCAACTACCGGCGAGGGCATTCCACTAATTGACAATATCATCGAGTGGCACCTTGTATACAACCAGGGTATGGCCTGGGGTATGTTTGCAGGCAATCAGGTAGTGCTTATATCAGTGGCAGTAATTGCCATAGCAGTATTTACATTTTTATATTTCAGGTCCGGTCAGGTTAAGGGATCCTGGCTTATTCGTCTGCCTCTCATTCTGATGGTAGGCGGCGGATTCGGAAACCTTGTGGACAGAATATTCAGGGGTGAACTGTTCAAAGGCGTTGTAGTTGACATGATATATGTTAAGTGCATTGATTTTCCGGTATTTAATGTAGCTGACAGCTGCATAACGGTTGGATGTGTATTATTAATGCTTTCGCTCTGGTTAGTTAAGGACGAGCATTTTGGATTTCAGGAAGACAAAGGGAAGATTGAGGAAAATATCATAACGAAAGAAGAGGAAACAGACAGTGAAAATAATTGATATGCATAGTCACATTTTCCCTGACAAAATCGCCGACCGCGCAGCCGCATCCATCGGCGAATTCTACGGTCTTCACATGGACTGTGATGCAAGTGTTAATACACTTTTAAAAGAGGAAGCCAAAATTGAGGCAAGAAAGGTGCTGGTCTGTTCATCAGCCCTGGCACCAAAGCAGGTTGAAAGCATTAATAACTTCTTATCTGAATCACTTAATGCACATCCTGATAAATTCGTGGTTTTCGGTGCAATGCACAGAGATTACGACAATTTTAAAGAGGAAATTGCAAGAGTTAAGGAACTGGGATTTACCGGAATTAAGTTCCATCATGATATGCAGAAAATTGACATCGACGATCCAAAGCAGATGCCAATTTATAAGGAAATAGCGAAGAATGGTCTTGCTGTTTTATTCCATATGGGAGATGACAGATATGATTATTCTGCGCCTGCAAGAATGGTAAAGGTTGCAAGGGAGTTCCCTGAACTTACCATATTTGCGGCTCATTTTGGCGGATATCAGAGATGGGCAGATTCAATACACAATCCGAAACTTGATAATGTTTATTATGATACAAGCTCATCACTTTTTGCGCTTGATAAATCAACAGCAAAGAGATTTATCGATTATTTCGGACCGGACAGATTTTTCTTCGGCAGTGATTTTCCAATGTGGACACCGGAAAGTGAGCTGAAGAGATTCTTAAATCTAGGGCTCGGTGATGAGGTAAATAAGATGATACTTCATGATAATGCAGCAAGAGTTTTGGGACTGAAAGATTAATTTTTAGGGGACTTTAATGGAGACACAAGTCAGGACAATTAGGGAATTTGTGGATGAAATCGGAGAGAAGTATGGCCCAAGAGTGGCATACAGATTCTTCCGTGAAGAAAGTGTTGATTCAAGGACTTATAAGAACTTACGAGATGACGTTTATGGCCTTGCCAGTTATTTCGTAAAAAGAGGTTATAAGGACAAGCACATTGCACTTTTAGGGGGCACAAGCTACGAATGGGTTGTGTCTTTTTTGGCTGTTATCGTCAGCGGAAATGTGGTTATTCCAATCGACAAGATGCTGCTTGAAGAAGAGATGATGAACCTCTTTAGAAGCGGAGATGTGGATGTGATTTTCTATGACAATGCATACGAAGATGTGGCACAAAAAGCCAAGAAGAACATTGAGCAGGTCAAGAGTATCAAGGATATGTCCGCCAGGGATTTTACAGGTCTTTTGTGTACAAAAGAGGGCAAAATACCCGACACCGACATTCACTCAGTAGCTGAAATCCTCTTCACATCAGGAACCACAGGCGCAAGTAAGGGCGTTATGCTCTCACAGGACAATATCGTCAGCAACATAAGGGAAATTTATCACCTTGATTATGCATCAAATGTGGATGGGGAGAAGGTGGTTTTAAGTGTACTTCCAATTAACCATACATTCGAGCTGACTGTTGATAACCTTGGAATTTTAGCCTACGGCGCAACCATCTGTATAAATGACAAACTTGAGAAAATCGTGGATAACATGAACTTCTTTAAACCGTCAGTAATCCTGATTGTGCCTGCAATTGCAGAGGTTTTCTATAAGAAGATTAAAGAGGCTGAGGAAGACTCCAAAACAAGAAAGAAGATGAACCGTGGATATAAGACGGTTAAAAGACTGGCAAAACTTAAAATAGACGCCAGAAGAAGAATCTTCAAATCCCTTATTGATAAATTTGGCGGCAAACTTACCAATGTGGTAGTTGGAGGTGCGGCTTTAAGACCTGAAATATGCGAGTATTTTGACCAGTTTGGAATTAATGTATATCAGGGCTATGGTTTAACTGAATGTGCACCACTGGTTGCAGCAAATAATCCTGAGTTTAACAGGGTAGGCTCTGTTGGTAAGCCAATCAGAACCATGGAACTTGATATTGATAACGGCGAGGTTGTTGTTAAGGGTAGCGGCGTAATGCTTGGCTATTATAAGAATGAGGCGGCAACCAAAGAGGTTATTAAAGACGGCTGGTTCCATACAGGGGATTTGGGACATGTGGATGAAGACGGTTTCCTTTATATAACAGGAAGATGCAAGAATATTATTATTCTTGATAATGGTAAGAATATTTATCCTGAGGAACTTGAGGACAGATTCAATGTAATAGACGGAGTTAAGGATTCCTTTGTTTATGCGGACAAGGGAAGACTCTGCGTGCTTGTGCTTCCGAATAATCCGGGAGACAGGGAGAAGAAGAAAGTCATCGAAAATGAGATTAAGAAAATCAATGAATCCATGCCGACTTACAAGAAGGTAACATTCATTAATTTCACTCATAAAGAGTTCCCGAAGACAACTACAATGAAGATTAAGCGTCATGAATTAATGAAGCTTATCAAAGAACAGCTTGGCAAGAATGAAGTTAAATATGTTGAGCCGACCAATGCGGCTGAGAAGAGAATAGTTGATGCCTACGAAAGAGTGCTTAATAAGAAGGTTGGTATTCTTAATGACTTCTTCGAAATGGGCGGAGATTCCTTATCTGCTTTTGAAATAGCAGCAATGCTTGGCGTGGATGCTCAGGAAATCTATGAATTTCCGACACCTAAGGCCCTTGCAAGATATATGGCCAATAATGATGAGGCTGTGGAAGATGACAGAAGTGTGGATGTTAATGAGCTTATTAAGCAAAATGCCAACCTCTTCTATAATCCGACTAATAAGAGAATTCTCTTAACAGGTGCCACTGGTTTCCTTGGCGCTCACATCTTAAGAGAACTTCTTTCAAGAAACTTAAATGTTGTATGTCTTGTAAGAAATGAAGAGAGACTTCGTCAGACTTTGGGAAGATATTTCCCTGATAAATATAAATATTTTAAATATAAAGTTGTTAAGGGCGATATTGAAAAACCTAAATTTGGTTTAAGTAATGAGGAATATGAAATCCTGGTACACAAGGTTGATACGGTTATTCATACTGCAGCCAATGTTCATCATGCAGGTCATTATGAAGATTTTGAAAGAACCAATGTTAAGGGTACACAGAATGTAATTAATTTCTGTATGGATGCGAAGGCGGTGCTTCATTATACATCAACAGCATCTGTTAATGGTGTAGGTACTGTTTCAATTCCAAAAACCGATCAGGTCTTTGATGAATTTATTCTGGATATCGGACAGGACTATGTTCAGAATGTTTATATTCATTCCAAATATAAGGCAGAAGAAGCAGTGCTTAAGGCTCGTTCCGAAGGTCTTAAGGCCAACATCTACCGTATAGGTAATCTTACCTGGAGAATGTCAGACGGTATGTTCCAGAAGAATGCGGGAGATAACGGCTTTGTGGGAAGAGCAAGAGGTCTCTTTAAGGCAAGATTATTCAGCCCTGAGATTGCGCAGTTCCCTATGGACTTCACCGCAGTTGATGAATGTGCTGATGCCTATGTAAGACTTGTGCTTCATAACAGAATTAATAATATTTATCATTTATATAATCCTCATCTTTTCACCATCGAGAAGTTATCAAGCAAGCTCCTCTTTAAGTGTAAACAGGTGCCTAAGGATTTATATGACAAACTCTTAAAGGAGAAAATATATGACAAGGATGTGGCAGTGCTGTCCTTCTACAGCTCAATTGCGTCCAAGTCAAGAAATGTCCCGATGAGTAATGAATATACGGTGGCAGTACTTAAGGATCTTGGCTTTAGCTGGTCCAGGATAGGACTTAAGTATCTTAAATACCTTAAGAGATTTATGTGATAAAATGTGGTTATAACCACAAATAGAATATAGGAAGTGTTATAAGTGAAATTAGGTTTGGACATCGGTTCTACAACCATCAAGGCTGTAGTATTTGATGATGAAGGTAATTTAATACATGAAAGTTATGAGAGACACTATACTCTTATAACCGAAAAAACAAAGGAAGTTATACAGGGACTTATCGATAAGTTTAATATTGATAAACCTGTTATCTGTGCTATCTCAGGTTCAGCAGGTATGGGACTTGCAGAGAAGGCAGGCATTCCTTTCGTACAGGAAGTATATGCAACCAAGGTTGCCATAGGTAAGAGACTCCCGGGTACAGATGTTGTTATTGAACTTGGTGGCGAGGATGCCAAAATCCTCTTCCTGAAAGGTAATCTTGAAGTCAGGATGAACGGAACCTGCGCCGGTGGTACAGGAGCCTTCGCAGATCAGATGGCATCACTTATGCAGGTATCTGCAGATGACATGAATGACCTTGCCAAAGATGCAACCAAGATTTATCCGATTGCATCAAGGTGCGGTGTATTCGCTAAAACAGATATACAGCCGCTTCTTAATCAGGGCGCAAGAAAAGAAGATATAAGCGCATCGATTTTTGGTGCTATATGTAATCAGACAATTACAGGTCTTGCTCAGGGCCATCCTATTGAGGGTAATGTTGTTTATCTTGGCGGACCTCTTACATTTATGTCAGAACTTCGCAAGGCTTTTGACAATGCCCTTAAATTAAAGGGAACATGCCCTGAAAAGTCACTTTTATTCGTGGCAATGGGAGCAGCATACTATGCAACTGAGGAAGTTGATCTTAAAAAGGCGTTAGAGGTTATTGAAAGCGCCAAGGATTCAATTAAGGTTTCAGACCTTAATCCTTTATTTAAAGATCAGGCAGAATATGATGAATTCATAGAAAGACATAATAAGGACAGAGTTGAGAGAATAGAAGGAAGACCATATGATGGTGATGCCTATCTTGGTATTGACTCAGGTTCTACCACTCTTAAGGTTGTACTTACTGATGATAAGGGAAGCATTCTGTATTCCCGTTATGAATCCAATCAGGGTAAACCGATTGATGTTGTTATTGAATCTCTTAAAGAGATGTATGAGAAATATCCGAATGCAACCATTCAGTCTTCAGCCGTTACAGGTTATGGTGAAGATATGATTAAGGCGGCCCTCGATGTGGAATATGGCGTGGTTGAAACGGTGGCGCATTTTACCGCAGCGAAGTTTTTCCTGCCGGATGTAGAATTCATTATCGACATCGGCGGACAGGATATGAAATGCTTTAAGATTAGAAATGGAGCAATCGATAACATCTTCCTTAACGAAGCATGTTCATCAGGCTGTGGTTCATTCTTACAGACATTCGCAAGTTCCATGGGATATAAGATTGATGAGTTTGCAAACCTTGGACTCTTTGGACAGAATCCTGTAGACCTTGGTTCAAGATGTACAGTATTCATGAACTCATCCGTTAAGCAGGCGCAAAAAGAAGGGGTAAGCGTTGAGAATATTTCAGCTGGCCTTTCGATAAGCGTTATTAAGAATGCTTTATATAAGGTTATCAGAGTTCATTCAGCAGATGAACTTGGTAAGAAGATTGTAGTTCAGGGCGGTACCTTCTTAAATAATGCAGTACTTCGTGCTTTCGAGCAGGAGATGGGCGTTGATGTAATAAGACCTGACATTGCAGGAATGATGGGTGCTTATGGCGCTGCATTGTATGCTAAGGAACTTTATATAAATGGTGGTCGTAGCCACAGAGAAGGATATAACGGAATCATTACAGCGAAGGATCTTCAGGAATTCTCTTATGATGTTAAGAGTGTAACCTGTAATGGATGTAATAACCACTGCCAGCTGACAGTCAATTCATTCTCAGGCGGAAGAAAGTTCATTGGCGGTAACAGATGTGAAAAGCCTGTAACCAAGAAGGCGCAGGATGATTCATTAAATCTCTACGAATATAAATTATCACTTTTAAAAGAATATAATGATGCAGAAAAAGAAGATGCTGATGGTAAGGCAGTTATCGGTCTTCCTCTTGGCATGAATATGTATGAGATGCTGCCTTTCTGGTATGCATTCTTTAAAACTTTAGGATATAAGGTTGTAACCTCAGGCTTTTCCAATAGAGCCATGTATCTAAAAGGACAGGGAACAATTCCTTCAGATACTGTATGCTTCCCGGCCAAGATGATGCACGGTCATATCCAGAAATTAATTGAAATGGGCGTTGATGTAATCTACTATCCGGGCATGACCTATCATTTTGATGAGAAGAAGGGCAGAAAGAATTATAACTGCGCGGTTATTGCAGGATATCCTGAAGTTATAGCGGCTAATACCGTAAACTTTGGTGACATTAAGTTTATTAATGATTATGTTGGACCTCACGAGCCTAAGGTATTTAAGAAAAAGATAAAAGAGATAATTAAGCAGATTCCTGGTGGGGCTGATTTGACCAGCGGGGAGATTAATAAGGCGTGTGAGGCAGCTTACAGCGAATATAAATCTTATAAGAATAAGGTAAGCTCTCAGGGTGCATGGATAATGAATAAGGCTAGAGAAGAGGGTAAGAAGATAGTGCTTCTTGCAGGAAGACCTTATCATGCAGACCCTGAAATCAATCATGGAATTCATAAACTTATTGCGGGCCTTGGTTTTGCAGTTGTATCTGAAGATGCAGTAACAGGTCTTGTTGATAAGTTCCAGACGAATATCGTGGGACAGTGGACTTTCCATCAAAGACTGTTCTTGGCGGCTGATTATGTAGCGAAGGCAGATGATATTTTCCTGGTTCACCTGGTATCATTTGGCTGCGGCCTTGATGCGCTTACAACTGACGAGGTAAGAGAAATCTTAGAGAGTCAGGGCAAGTTATATACACAGATTAAAATCGATGAGGTTACAAACCTTGGCGCTGTAAAGATAAGACTTCGTAGCCTTGTTGCAGCCATCGAATCCGGAAGGAGGGCAGAGTAATGAGTAAGGTAAGAACAAGCCCTCATTTCAAGGAAAAATTAATGTTCACAAAGAAGATGAAGAAGGATTATACTATCCTCTCACCTATGATGTGTCCTATACATTTTAGAATTTTAAGACCTGCTTTTATGAGAGCGGGATATAAGGTTGAACTTATGGAGAATGAGGGACCTGATGTAATCCAGAAAGGTCTTAAGTATGTTCATAATGATATCTGCTATCCTTGTTCATTAATTACAGGTCAGATGCTCGCCACAATGGAGAGCGGCAAGTATGATCCTGATAAAGTTGCCATGATAATTACACAGTCAGGCGGTGGCTGCAGGGATTCAAACTATATAAATCTTATGCGTAAGGCTTTTGAAAGAGCCGGTTATCCTGACGTGCCATTTATCTCAGCTAATACCTGGAATAGGGAGTACGCGCCGGGGATTTTCCTGTCGCCGATTACCATGATGCAGGCTGTTGCAGGCTTAGTATATGGCGACTGCCTTACACTTATATCCAATCAGGTAAGGCCTTATGAGGTGAATAAGGGCGAGACTGATGCGCTTTTAGATAAGTGGATAGAAAAAATTGGAAAGATTTTCACAAAGGGCAGAGGTTATACAGCCCATGCCATGAATAAGAATCTTCAGGCCATGTGTAAGGAATTCTCTGAAATCGAGATTAAGAAGGTGCCGAAGGTTAAGGTGGCAATTGTTGGTGAATTATACCTTAAATATTCAGTGCCTGGTAACAACCATCTTGAAGAATTTTTGACAGAGCAGGACTGCGAATATTTCATCCCGACAGTTCTTGGCTTTGGTGCATATAAGACCAACGGCGCTCTTGAAGATTTAAGAGCATACGGCGGACCACTCTGGAAGAGAATCGCAATGGAAGTAGTTATGAAATACTATTTCTTCATCGAGGATCTTTTAATTAAGAATATCGAAAAATGGCCGAACTTCACAGCTCCTGAAAGAGTAAATGACTTAAAGAAGAGAGCAAAGGGAATCGTTCATACTGAAAACAGTATGGGTGAAGGCTGGTATATAGCAGCAGAGATGCTGGAATTATCTGAGCATGGATATGAGAATATTATCTGCGTTCAGCCTTTTGGCTGCCTGCCTTGCCATGTGGCAGTAAAGGGTATGCTTAATAAGGTCAGAAGAGAAAATCCGGTTATCAATGCTGTTGACATTGAATATGACCCGGGTGCTACCAGGGTAAATCAGGAAAACAGAATTAAACTTATGCTTTCTGTTGCAAGAGAGAATCTTGAGAAGAAGAATTAGCTTTAATACTAAAATGTGGTTATAACCACGAAGGAGAATTGATGGCTTTTAACGAAGTAAGCGCGGAAGTCAAAAACAGAATATTTGAAGACAGGGAGAAACATGCGGTTAATCCTTATGCATTAAAGAATGAAGATGCCATAAGGGAAACCACAAACGGCGACCATGATTCACTTCACAGACCCACATTCGTAAGGGATGTTGAGAGAATTATGAATAATCCGTTTTATAACAGATATATGGATAAGACCCAGGTTTTCTCTTTTGTTAAGAATGATGATATCTCAAGGCGTGCAAGTCATGTACAGTTAGTATCACGTATTGCAAGGGATATCGGCTCGGTTCTTAACTTAAATACTGATGCCATTGAAGCCATGGCCTTAGGTCATGACATTGGACATACTCCTTTCGGCCATGAAGGGGAGAGACTTCTTAGTAAGTTATATAACGAAAGAACCGGAAGATTCTTTAATCATAATATTCAAAGCGGGCGGGTATTTTACACGCTCTTTAAGACGAATCTTACTTTCCAGACCCTGGATGGAATTATCTGTCATAACGGTGAGATGGAAGCAAAGGAATATAAGCCGGATACTGAAGGCGTAAGTCCTGAGACAGCTTTTGAGGTCTTTAGAAATAAAATGGAGCACTGCTATGTGGAAGAGAAGGGCATCAAGGATTTGTGCCCTGCCACATTAGAGGGCTGCGTTGTAAGAATTTCGGATATTATTGCATATCTTGGTAAGGACAGACAGGATGCCAAGCTCCTTGGGCTTGATGTTCAGAAGATGCCGACCGAGGCTGAGAAACTTTTCCATAATGAACTTGGCAGAACCAACTCTGAGATTATAAATAATATTTCAGTCAGCATAATTGAGAACTCATATGGTAAGCCGTACCTTGCCATGGATGATGTGATTTATCAGGGACTTAAGAAGGCTAAGAATGATAATTATGAGAATATATATGGCAGCGATCCTGTAAAGGAAAGATATGCGAAACTTGTTCCGATGTTTGAGTTTTTCTATGAGAAGTTCCTTAATGATTTGGAGAATCATAATACGGATTCCTTTATCTACAAGCATCATATCGAATATCTTAAAACCAGCAACGCCCGCATAAATTACTATAAGAGTGCGGACAGGCCTAAGGTGGAATGGACTTATGAAGAGGAAGAGCCAAACAGCATTGTATGTGATTATATCTCATCAATGACGGATGATTATTTTATTGACTTGTATAATCTTTTGAAGGATGAACCGAAGGAGAAGATTATATTCACCGGATATTTTGACAAGCTTACTGATGTTGTCATCAAGCCTTAATTTAGGGTATAATTAGGGTGGCTAATGGGTTAAAGCAACAAGGAAGATGTTTTATGGCAAAAAAGGGAACTATAGGTGTACTGATAAGCGGGTTATTCGGCGACTATGTCCAGAATTTCTGTAAGGGCATTCAGAAGGCCGCCACAGAGAATAATCTTAATCTTATTATCATACCGGGTAAATACATAAACAGGTTTTCTGCAACCAACAGGGATGTGGAATTTGAGTATCAGTATAATACTCTTTTCAGGGTTGCGGCAGACTGTAACTTAGATGGAATTATTATTGAGGCAGGCTCAATCGGTAATTTCACAAAAAAGGAAAATATAGATCAGTTTATTCACAATTTTGACGGGATACCGACCATTGTGGCATCTCATAAAATTGATGGATATCCGAGTATCTGTTTTAATAATGAAAGTGGTATCTTAGAGGCGCTTGAAACGCTGTATGAAAGCGGCGCCAGATCCTATGCGATGTTCGGAGGACCTGAGAGCAATATCGATGCCATAGAGAGAAAGGAAACTTTCAGAAAGTTCCTTAAGAAGCACAGAATCAAATATTCAGATAACATGTATGTGGCAGGTAATTATACCTCCAACTGTGTAAAAAGAGCAAAGCAGCTTCTTGAGCAGAATCCTGATGTGGAGGCAGTATTCTGTGCCAATGATGAGCAGGCCCTTGCCATGTATAAGGCTCTTGAGTCGATCAAAAAAGAACCGGGCAAGGATGTTTCAGTTCTCGGATTTGACGATGATTATACGGCGGCAAGAATCAAGCCATCTTTAAGTTCCATAAGGGCGGATGCTTTTGAGATGGGTGAGAATGCAGTTAAGATGCTGCTTGAATCCATGAAGGGCGAGGAAGTTGAGAACTTCGAAATGCCTACCAAGTTTATAATGCGTTCTTCATTCACCTGTTCAAATAATGGTGAATACAAGGATGCCAGAAATAAAGAAATTGAAGCAATTGAGCACGAATTCATTGAGTCTTTGTATAAGAGAAGACCTGAGGAATATGATAATTCCGTGAATTTCAAGCTTTTTACCCAGGACCTGTTTTTCTTCGGTGATGCCGATGAAGACAGCTACGGAAACATACTTGATAAGTTAAAATACTTAGGGATATCAAATGCATTTTTATATCTTTTTGATTATGCGGTTGACCCTGTTAAGGGTTCGAGCCTTCATCTTCCAAACAAGATTTTGTTAAAAGCCATGATGAAGGATGGGGAAGTATCCATGCTTTCGTTTGCAAGGCAGCAGATAAATACCAAGGATATGTTCAGAAACTTCTACTTAAACTGGAGAAGCTGCGATACCCTGGTAATGCATCCGGTCTTCTCGGGACCGCATCTGTACGGATATCTTTTCACGGATTTGAGCCTCAGTGATTTTAACGAAGCCGAGATACTGGTAAATCAGTTCAGTTCAGCAATTAAGATGCTGGGACTCCTTAGAGAGAATGATGAGATTCAGCGTCAGCTTATGGAGAACCTGAAACTCCTTCGTGAGAATAATATCGTGCTGGATACATTTGCCAACATGGATATGCTTACAGGACTTTATAACAGACGTGGTTTCTTCACTAATGCAGGCGAACTTGTGGATGACTGCAGGGCTGATGGCACCAACGTAATTGCCATGTATGCAGACATGAATAATCTCAAAATCATTAATGACAAATATGGTCACGAGGAAGGGGATTTTGCCCTGTCTCTTGTTGGAAAGATTCTAAAAAATGTCGTTGGCAAAATCGGCGTCTGCGGACGTATCGGCGGCGATGAATATGCCCTTGTGCTTCCGCTTAAAGATAAAACAGGTGATGATATCAGCGATCTTATTGATAAAAAGTTAGAGGAAGCAAGCCGTAAGTCAAATAAGCCTTATGACATAACAGTATCCTGCGGCTATCAGGTGATATATGCAAATCTTGATCAGGATTTGGAAGAAGCGCTGGCAGTTGCAGATGCAATGCTATACGAAGTTAAGAAACGTAAAAAAGAGGCGATGAAAGCCAGGGGAATATAGACCCAAAAAATAGAAGGATTAGAGAGGGCTTTGTATGAAAGTATTAAAGGGAATCAGTGTTGACAATTACACAGGTAAGGGAATGCTTAAGAAAAAAGAAGAGCATTTCTTAAAAAAAGAGGAGTTTACATCCTGTGGAGAGGAGATATCGAGATTTAGCAGCGCGCTTATGGCAGTTGAAGCTAATCTTGAAGCCAAGGCCGCTTCTTATACAGGCGCCATTGCGGATATCCTTAAGGCAGAAGCTGCGCTTACCAAGGATGAGGTGCTTGTTTCAGATGTAATCAGATGCATCAACGATGAAGAAATCACTGCCTCGGAAGCTGCAAAGAAAGTTATTGATGGTTATATCTCCGGTTTCCAGAGTGGAAAGAGTGACAGATATGTGGATGACCTTGAAAGTTTCCAGGATCTTCTTTTAAGAGAACTTAATAAGAAGGATGGAGATGAGCTTGTTACAGCAGGTCTTGTTCCACTTATTTATTACTGCGAGAGCATAACAATTGATGAACTTCTTTCATTTGACAAGAACGTGGTTAAGGGTATCATCTGCCACAACGTATCTCCAACATCACATATCATGATTATTGCAAAGAGCCTTCTTATTCCTGCAGTATCAGGTATTGATTCAAAGATTGTTGAGGAATATGACGGCAAGCAGTGCGTATTATACTCATACAAGGGTGAAGTTAATATTGCTGAGAATGCAGAAGATGATGAATATATCAAGAATCTTGAAGCAAAAGGTGTTGCGGTTAACTCTGATGCACTCAGCCAGGACTATGCAACAATCGAAGCCAAGTATGATTACAGATATATAAAAGAGAAAAATATTCCTGTATACCTTAATGTATTTTCACCGGATTCACTTACCAAAGAACTGGTTGAAACATATGACGGTGTTGGATTATTCAGGTCTGAATATTTATTCTTAAGAGGAGATAAGGCACCGACAGAAGAGGAGCAGGTTGAGGCATACAGTAAACTGGCATCTTTCTTTGGAGGAAAGCCGGTTGTTATCAGAACTCTTGATGTTGGTTCAGACAAGAAGCCTCAGTATATGCATTTTGATGAAGAGATTAATCCGGCTCTTGGTATAAGAGGCGTAAGATATTATCTTGATAAGCCTGAAATCTACATGAGCCAGCTTCGTGCAATATATAAGAGTAACAAGGCTAACAATATTCAGATTCTTGTTCCTATGGTAACATCAAGAATGGAACTTCTTTCATTCAAGGAAATCCTGGGAGAAGTTGAGAATTCACTTACTGCTGAAGGCATTGAATTCAATGTGCCTAAGCTTGGTATTATGATTGAGACTCCGGCAGCAGCCCTTGAAAGTGATATGTTTGCCAAGGAAGTTGATTTCTTCAGTATCGGAACCAATGACTTATCAGCATATGTTTATGCATGTGACAGAGATGATAAGAGAATGGCAGATATTATCACTACAGATAAGAGTGCTCTCTGGAAACTCATCAAGATGGTTTGCGACAATGCTCACGAAGAAGGCATCACAGTTTCAGCCTGCGGCGAGCTTGCAGCAGAGAAAGAGTATATCGATGAACTGCTGGCACTTGGACTCGATAGTGTGTCAATAGGATAAGAGACTTGCACAAAGTGGGGGTAAATGTTACAATATTTTAAGTACGCTTTTAGAATTACACGCTCTAATGTAATGGAGGTTTGAAATGGATAATTTCACAGATAAGCTCGCTTCTAAGTTCAACGCTCAGGAGATGATTAAAGCTAATGCTCAGGCTGAGGCCAATGAGATGAACAGACTTAAAGAACAGGTTGCTGCATATGAAGCAATTCTTACTGATATGCGCAAACTTAATTATAAGAACTCAGAGCTTACCGATAAGATTAATGCTTTGGTAGATGAGAGTATAACCAAGTTCCAGTCTTCAAGATCAGAAGATGTGGCAGTAGAATCATCAGATATCAGTGCAGGTCTTAGTGAAGCAATAATGGGAGCACTTGATGAAGCACTTAATGCTTCAGTTAACAATACTCTCATGATACCTGTTGATGAGATGAAACAGTCATCACTTGAGGTATCAGGTTCAGTTGCATCAGTTCGTCAGATGGTAGATGATGTTAAGGCTTCTGCTGATGAAATCAAGGGTGCATCTGATGATGTCAGAAATTCAGCAAGTGAAGTTAATGCAACTGCCAGTGAACTTAAGGCTACAATTGAGGAACTTAAGTCATCTGTAAGCGGGGCGGCTTTTTCAACTGAGGATATGAAGGTATCTGCTCAGGAAATTCGTTCAACTACAGACGCTCTTAAGAATTCAAATGATGAACTTAAGACACAGGTTAAGAATACAGTTGATAATGCTCTTCTTACAATGAGAAGAGAGAATAGAGAAATCGCAGATCATCTGGAATATATCAGAAGTACTGTTGAGAATATTCATAATCCGTCAGAGGACGATCTGGTTCGTAAGATGGAAGAGGAAGCTAAGAGAGCCGAAGAGGAGAGAATCAAAGAAGAGGAACGCTTGCAGAGAGCTGAGGAAGACAAGGCTGCACTTCAGGAAATGTTCAGAGCTTCTGATGATTTCACTCATAAGGAGAATGTTAAGGTTTATCGTAATGTTCAGGCTGTTGTTGAAGAGCAGATTAAGGAACAGACAGATAATCTTATGAAGCATAACAGTGTATTATATGATAAGCTTAAGGCTACAAGAGTTGCCATCGTAATTGCAATCATTCTTACACTTGTTAACATTGCGCTTACAGCATTATCCGTATTCGGTATTATCGGATAGGTATATGAGACGTCGTCATTTATCAAGATTTCATTTTAGATATAAAGCATATTTATTAAGGGTGCTCATGGGCACCCTTATTGTTGCATTCTTTTTTATCCCGAATTTTACAATTTATAAATCCACCGGGGACAATCATTTCACTGTTAAAATGTATGGTGAAACTGTAGGCGTGGTAGGTTCTGAGGAAGAGGCTTATTCTCTTATGAATGAAGCGAGAAAGCAGCTTCAGATGGATACAGATAAGCTCTATATGATATCTGAGCCTGATCTTGAACTTATTGGGGAAGAGTCAATAATAAGCAAAACTGACTCGCCTTCAGTTGTAAAGGAGCGCATGGTTGAGCTTATGAGTGCAAATCACAAGGACGCTCTTGAAAGTGCGTACACAGTCAAGGTTAATTCTGAGATCGTAAATCTTGCCACCAAGGATGATGTGGAGACTCTTCTTAAGAAGACCCTTCTTGCGTATGATACGGAAGGCATATATGATCTCAAACTTGACCGAAATGAGAAGAAAGTCTTTGACTCATATACAGCTGATGTTTATAAGAAGGCTGACGAGTTCGGGGATTTTGTCCCCATGGTTGGTATAGAAAATGATATGAATGAGTGCATTGAAAAGGCCAATGATGAGAGGGAGAAATCCTTTGATGAGTATCAGTACGGCCTTAGGAATATTGAGTTTTCTGAAGAGGTGGAAGTTGCGGGAACCTACGTAAATAAGTCTGAGATTTCGGATATTGATACGGCGCTCAACCTGCTTACAAATGAGCAGGATGTGCAGCAAATTTACGAGGTTCAGGCGGGTGATACACTCTCCGAGATTTCCATTAAAGTTGGCATTCCGATGGAAGATATTGTGGCGATGAACAGGGACACCATGGAGGACATTAATTCCACGATTCGTGAGAATCAGGCCCTCATTATTACTGTGCCGGAGCCGACGCTCTCAGTTATCTGGACGGAGAGAACTTCCTATGAGGAGAGTTATGAAGCGGATATCATCTACATCGATAATGATGACTGGTATACAAATCAAAAGGTTACCGTTCAGGAGGCCAGCGCCGGATACAGACGTATTGTGGCGGATATGACCTATGAGAATGATACAGAGATAGATAAGTTAATTGTAAAAGAAGATGTTTTGATGGAGGCGGTTCCAAAAATCATCGAGCGCGGAACCAAGATTCCTCCTACATATATCAAGCCGATTTCAGGTGGACGATTTACCTCAGGCTTTGGCAGAAGAACTGCTCCGACAGCCGGCGCGTCTACCTTCCACAAAGGTATTGACTGGGCTACACCTGTTGGTACTACTGTTGTGGCATCCTGTGGTGGTACGGTTTCAAGAGCAGGATGGGCGAAGGGTTATGGTAATGTAATCTTTATTGACCATCCGGATGGAAGACAGACCAGATACGGACACCTGTCCAAGATTTATGTATCAGTTGGACAGAAGGTATCCCAGGGTGAGAAGATTGCGGCATCAGGTAATACCGGTGTAAGTACGGGGCCTCATATCCATTTCGAGATTTTGATAAATGGAAGCCAGGTGAATCCGCTTAGTTACATGAACTAGCAATGAGGTACTTCGCACTGCGTCGAAAACTACTCTCCCCAAAGCTCATTGCAGCAAGCTGCACAGGATCGCTTTGTGGAGAGCATTTTCTCCTTGTGCTATACGAACGCTCTCGCTGAAGGGGTGTGGCGAACCACCGCCCCTCCCTCGCAGGTGCTGCTCTCGCCGAAGGCGAGAGTGGCACCGGAGAATTATGTATTTACAATAAATACCTTACATAGTATAATAGAATATGGTGTAAAAGTGTCTATTCGGATATTTTGTATTGGATAATTTAGATTTTACAAGATATAGTATATATCAGTAGACAGTAATAACGATTGGAGTTTTAATATGTCACTATATTTAGTGCATGGAGGCAAACCACTTAAGGGTGAAGTTGATATTAGCGGTGCTAAGAACGCAGCCCTGGGCATTATTGCAGCTTCCATAATGACAGATGAGACCGTTGTAATTCATAACGTGCCAATGGTATCTGACATTAAGGCAATGCTTAATGCCATAGCAAGTATCGGAGCCTTCGTTGAGCAGTCTAAGGATGATCCTCATACTTATACTATCAACGGCAGTCGCATTAACAATATGATAGTAGAGACAGAGCAGATTAAGAAGATAAGAGCTTCTTATTATCTTATTGGTGCTCTTCTTGGTAAATATAATGAAGCACAGGTTCCTCTTCCTGGTGGATGTGATTTAGGTACACGTGGTATCGACCAGCATGAGAAGGGCTTCAGTGCTCTTGGTGCCAGAGTTGGAATATCCAATGGTTTTATTTCAGTTAAGGCTGACAGATTATATGGCACACATATTTATTTTGATAAAGTATCTGTAGGTGCAACAATTAATGTTATGCTTGCAGCAGTTCTTGCTGAAGGTAAGACAGTAATTGAAAGTGCAGCCAAAGAGCCACACGTCGTTGATATTGCGAACTTCCTTAACTCAATGGGAGCGAACATAAGAGGCGCAGGTACAGATAACATCCGTATTACCGGTGTTCCTAAACTTCATGCATCAGAATATACAATTATTCCTGATCAGATTGAGGCCGGAACATTCATGATGGCAGCAGCCATTACAGGAGGCGATATCCTTGTTAAGAATATCATTCCTAAGCATATGGACTGCGTAACCGGTAAGCTTCGCGAGATGAATTGCAGAGTAGAGGAATATGACGATTCCATCAGGGTAATCGCCGGAGATTATATAAGACATACCAATGTACAGACTCATCCATATCCAGGTTTCCCAACGGATATGCAGCCACTTATTACAGTAACTCTTGGTCTGGCAGACGGTATGAGCCTTGTTACTGAGACAGTCTTTGATAACAGATTCAGATATGTTGATGAGATTCGTAACATGGGAGCCAAGATGAGTGTTACAGGCACCACAATCAATATTAATTCAGTGCCTAATTATACACCGGCCAATGTTAATGCCTGCGACTTAAGAGCGGGAGCTGCTCTTGTCATCGCCGCATTATCAGCCAAGTCTCCGAGAGAACTTGAAGACAGTCCAATCTTTGATGTGCCTATGTGCAGTATCATTGAGCAGGCTGAGCTTGTGGAAAGAGGATATGAATATTTCGATGAGAAACTTCGGGCGCTCGGCGGATATATCTACAGGTTCGAGAACCGGGAAGATATAGCGAAATTTAATATTAAGCAGTTTGCGTAAAAGTAAGACCTACACTTAACGTGTAGGTCTTTATTTATGAGGGCTCCCACCGGCGCCTTCGGCGCCGGCGGGAGCGAAGAAAGAATTTTGCTGCGCTGCCAAAGCCCTCGGCGCCGGCGGGAGCAAAAGTAAACATTTTTGATGGCCTTAATTTGCCGGGCCAGTTATTCTTTGCGGCACAATGTAACTCCGTACAGGAATGGAACTGCGAAGAGAATTGGGAAGCCGTAGCGTGGGTGCATATAGAATGCAGGGGCTGCCATACAGATAAGAAGTGATATCCAAAGTGGCAGGTTAAGCATACGGTATGTTTTATCTGCTACGTTCCTCTTTTGATATAAAGCAAGCAGGAATAATCCCCATACCCAGAAGCCCATATTGGCTAGAAGGGCAGTAGGGGCAAAGTCATATTCCATAATGAGTATGGCTGTATAGCGCTGAGCCAATGTATCAAGTGCAGCGCTTCTTTCAAATATTGTATTACCATACTTAAATTCATATCTGATATAATTATCAGCTGCCGGATCAAACCAGCCATAAACATGATCTAAAAATGCATCAATATATACTCCCGGGTGCCTTGGAAACATTTTAGCCCAGGCAATCATATAATTTACTATGTCTTTGGTTTCACACTCTATTCTGAAATGAGCCTTAACCGGATCAGCAATTCCGTAATCATAGGAGGTGGCAAGGTCGTCAGGATTGCCAAGTACCTTTACGATAGCCATTCGCTCCCACTCAGTTAAGTCATCACCGTAATATCTTACATATCTGGCAGTTTGCTGGAATGGAAGAGATAACATCTCTCCGCGGCTTCCTTTCTCTGCATGAAGAATATGGGCTGCAGCAGTGGATATAACTACTGCAAGTGCAATAGCCAAACCGGACGCAATTAAGAACTTCTTAAATAAATCTTTTTTCTTTGTCAAAAATAAGAAAATAATAATTCCCAAATCTGATAACAAAAGCATATGAAGTCCGTTATTTCTAAACCAGATTACAAGAATCTGTGCTATACAAAGCCATATCCATTTTTTATTATCCTTATCATCATCAATAAGACATTTAGCAAGAAATACCACAAACAGGTAGGTAAATGCGGTAAATGTCATATCCTTAAGAACAGTGGTGCTGAAATTGGCAATAACTGGATTGAATG
>JAEEGJ010007122.1_pt1 | contig 32561 bp, 26 predicted proteins | sample 8958761 | NCBI WGS metagenome assembly JAEEGJ01 (sample SAMN16246546, study PRJNA631951) | gut metagenome | biome: gut microbiome; feature: rumen; material: RS-attached | host: Bos | place: Iran: Karaj | collected 2018-10
CGGGAATCTTGGTGCACTGCTTGGTGGCCGGGTGCAGTTTATACAGCCAGCCGCCGTTTTCAGACACGATGGTCTTTCCGTCCGTGGAAGGGAACTTGACGTCGTATTCCGTAAAGTTGGTCACCTTCTGGGTGGCGCCGGTGCGGGTGTTGTACACGAACAGGTTCATGATCATATCCCGGTCGCTGGCAAAGTAGATTTCCTCTCCCACCCACATGGGGAAGATGTCCTGGGCGTCGTTGTTGGTGACGTTGGTCACCTTCTGGGCCTTGGGGTCGTAAATCCAGATGTCATCGGCCATACCGCCCCTGTAGTACTTCCAGGTACGGAATTCGCGCATCACGCGGTTGTAGGCCAGCTTGGTTCCGTCGGGGGAATAGCTGCACCAGCCGCCTTCCGGCAGGGGAATCTGCGCGGGCATGCCGCCGTTGGGGGAAATGGTCCAGAGCAGGCCCTCGAAGCCGTCCCCGATGCGGTTGCGGAACACGATCTGCTTGCCGTCCGGGCTCCAGGTCATGACCATGTTGTTGGGGCCCATGCGGTCTCCCAGATCGTCCCGGCCGTTGGTGGAAGTGTAGGTGAGGCGTACGGGCTCTCCACCTTCTGCGGGAATGCTGTACACCTCGCGGTTGCCGTCGTATTCGGCGGTGAAGGCGATGGTCTTCCCGTCGGGGGAGAAGCGGCCGAACATTTCGTAGCCCACGTGGGAAGTGAGGCGGCGGGCCTCACCGCCCTGGATGGGGACGGTCCAGAGGTCTCCGGCGTAAGAGAATACTACGTCTTTGCCGTTGGTGGCGGGGAAGCGCAGCAGGCGGGCTTCACCGTCGGGCATGGCAACAGCACTCCCAACCAGCAAGGTCAGGAGCGAAACAGTTAAAAGAATTCGTTTCATATCAGTTGTTTAAGAAATTGTTTACCAGGGTTTCGGCCTCGCTGAGGGCGGTGGCCAGGTGGTCGTTTACCAGCACCTTGTCAAACTGGGGGGCATAGGTCATTTCCTCGGCAGCCTTGGCTACACGCGTCTCGATGGCATCCATCGGATCCGTGCCGCGGGCTATGAGCCGCTTGCGCAGTTCCTCCACGGAAGGCGCCTGGATGAAGACGGAAAGGGCCGATTCCCCAAAGTACTTCTTGAGCGATACGCCTCCCTTGACGTCCACGTCGAAGATAATGACGTGCCCTTTGGCCCAGATGCGGTTCACCTCGCTCTTGAGGGTGCCGTAGAAGCGGTCCTGATAGACCTGCTCGTATTCCACGAACTTGCCGTCCCGTACCAGGGCGCGGAAGACATCGGCGCTGTAAAACAGGTATTCCACCCCGTCCTGCTCGGCCCCGCGGGGCGGGCGGGAAGTGGCCGAGACGGAGAATTCAATCTCGGGATGCTGTGCCAGGATATGGTTTACGATGGTGCTTTTTCCGCTGCCGGAAGGCGCCGAGAAGATGAGAACTTTGCCGGAAATCATACTTTACAAGGGATTTTAGCAAAGGTACGAAAAAATAGTCGTATATTTGAATCTCATACCAGGAAACTATGAACATAGCGGTCTATAGCGGCAGTTTCAATCCCCTCCATATCGGCCATCTGGCCATTATGGCGTATCTTACCCGGGAAGCCGGCTTTGACCAGGTGTACCTGGTGGTCTCTCCCCAAAGCCCCTTCAAGGACGCGTCCTGTGCCCAAAGTGGCCGGCAGCGCTATGAGGCGGCCGTGGCGGCGGTGGGGCGGCACCCCGAGCTGCGCGTCCGGGTGGACGATATCGAACTGGGCATGGAGCCGCCGCATTACACCATCCGCACCCTGGATGCCCTGAAGGCCCGCGAGCCGGAAAACGACTTCACGCTCGTTGTCGGGGCCGACAACCTGGCGGTCTTTGACCGCTGGCGCGACAGCGGACGCATCCTCACGGAATATGGCGTGGCCGTCTTTCCCCGCGTGGGCTGCCATCGCGGCCATGACCGGGCCCGGCTGCTCAAGGCCTGCCCCGGCGGGCGGATCCGGCTGCTCAAGGCGCCCCGCATCGACATTTCCTCCAGTTCAATCCGGGCTGCCCTGGCCGATGGCCGGGACATGTCCTCATGGCTCATGTGATGAAGCAGATAGAAACCGAACGAAAATTCCTGGTGCGGGACGATTCCTTCCTGGCCCAGGCCGTCAGATCGTATCATATCAAGCAGGGTTACATTGCCCACGACGGCGGCAATACCGTCCGTGTGCGCATACGCGACGGGCAGGGGTTCATTACCGTCAAGGGACCCTTCCTGAACCGGACCTCCCGTTTCGAATGGGAAAAGGAAATCCCCCTGGAGGAGGCCGAGGCCCTCGTCCTCCTGTGCCATGGCGGCCTCATTGACAAGACCCGCCATATCGTTCCCGTCGCAGGGCGGCTTTTCGAAGTGGACGTTTTCCATGGCGGGAACCAGGGGCTGGTGATGGCCGAGATAGAACTTAAAAGTCCAGGCGAGCCTTTTGAAAGGCCCGCCTGGCTGGGGGAGGAGGTGACCGGGGACAAGCGCTACTACAATTCGCACCTGCTGGTCAACCCGTATAAGAACTGGTAATTACCAGACCAGGAGCGGTCCGGTGCCCACGCCGGTGGTCTTGCTCCATTTCCACTTGAGCTCCGGGGAGAAGCAGTGCACCTGGCTGTTACCCTTGAAGTTGGCGTCACTCACGTAGATATCCCCGCTGGCGGGATTGACCGCCATGCCGTAGGCATAGCCGATGCGGCCGAAATCCTCGCTGGCCGAGCAGTGGATGGTGAGGCTGGTCAGGCTTGTGGTGGATACTTTGTAGAAACACGGATCATAGCCGCCCGTCATTTCTTCGGCATTGCCGATGGCGTAGATGACGCCGTTCCCCAGGGCGACGGCATCCGGGTGGACGTTCTCCACGGCGGTGTAGCTGCCGTCGGCCGTCACCAGACCCAGGGACATGGGGGCCGTGACAGTGAGCCAGTCGGGGGTATAGCAGGCATAGGTGGTGAGCCAGAGCCCTTCGGCCGTGGAGAAGAGCATCTTCAGGTTCTTCACGGGCATTTTGAGGGTACCGCTTACGGTGAAGCTCTTCAGGTTCACCACGGTAATGGTATTGTCCGCTTCGGCCTGGTAGCCGCCGCTGTTGGCCACGTAGAGCTTGTCTCCGATTACGGTGAGACCTTCGCTCTGGTAGCCGGTTTCGATGGATTTGGTTTCAAAGGTCTTGGTATGGATCCGGTACAACCTGCCCTTGACGTCCATATAGGAGCCATTGACGGCGGCGCCGTACGATGTGACATAGGCATAGTCGCCTTTCTTGACGATAAAGCGGGGGCTGTCCACCTGGATGTAGCGGACCAGTTTGGCGTCCTGGAGGTTCAGGACAGCGATTTGGTTGGAGGCGTTGAGGACCACCCAGAGCTGGCCGTTGATGACGGCCATGTCGTTGGCGGTGTTGCCCAGGCCCTGGGCAACGTCCGGATTGGCAGATCCGAAGATATCGGCGTAGTACTTGTCAGCATTCAGATCCACCAGATCCAGGGTGGATCCGGCCGGCCAGACTCCCTGATTGAGAATGAAGAGCTTGGCATTTTCACCTACTTCTTTGTCGATACCCGCGAAATGATCGGAGGTGTTTTCTTTGGTACAACCCACGGCTATCGCCGCGAGGACCAGGCTGAAAACCAGCAGTGTTTTGTTGTTCATTGTATGTAAAAGATCGATTGTGGACGCAAAGGTAAGAAAATCACAGGGAACAGACAAGCCTTCCCAGGACATGGAATCCGGGCATGGGATACTGGCGGATGATTTCGTACTGCTCGTCAAATAGATTCCGGAGGTTGATCTCCAGCTCGAGGCGGCCGAAGCCGTAGCCCAGGCTGGCATCCCAGGTGGTCCAGGGGCCGATCCGGCATTCCGGCCGGTCGGAGGCGGCCGTGTAGCGGGTGCCGGAGAGGAAGCCCTCCACCCGGAGACGGACCCCCCGCCAGGCGCCGAACGCCTGGAAGGACGCGCTGTGCACGGGGATATAGGGAATCTGGTATCCGTCGGCGGGGTCGCGCGCCCACTGGAAGGTGTAGCGGGCGGTGAGGCCGTAGTCCCACACCCCGCTGCGGCCGCTGGCCGAGGCCGACAGCTCGTCGCCCCAGATGTTCACCTCGCCGATATTATACATGCTCCAGCGGAACAGGCTGCCGTTGGGAACTGCTACCAGTTTGTTCTGCACCCAGTTGAAATAGAGCTCTTCCCGGGCCGTAAAAAACCATCGGCCTATGGCCTGTTTCCAGCTCCAGCGGACGGCGGTCTGCCATACGGTTTCCGGCTGCAGGGAACGGGAGGTTACATTGGTGTAATAGAGGTCGTTGAAGGTGGGAAGCCTGCACGAGCGCTTTGCCAGGGCGCCGAACTCCCATTCGGGGGCGGGATGCCAGTCAAGCAGGAAGGCAGGGGAGAGGAAACTGTATCGGCCCGCGCCCACGGAGTACTGGTATTGCAGGGAAAGGCTGGCCCGCCAGGGATCTTTCAACAGCGCAGCAGAAACGGCTGAAAACAGCGTTCTCCGCCGGGCGGGGACCTGCGCCTGCAGGCTTTCCAACTGCCCGTCCACGGCGCCGCCCAGATGCAGCCACTCCGTGGCGGCCCAGTCCAGCGCGCCCGAAAGATAGGCGCTTTGCTGCAAGTAGTTCCAAGTGGCCGATACGGAAGGATCCTGTTCGGAAATGTCTATGTAGTTTAGCACGTCCCGGGCATATTTGGCACGGAACAGCACTTGCAGCCGCTCCGAAAGCACCTGCTCTCCGCCCAGCTGGACGGAAAGGTTCCGGTCTTCCTGGCGGTCCAGCGAAAGGGGATAGCCCAGGGCCTGCTTGTAGACAGGACCGGGAATGCCCCGGTGGGAATCGTACCAGTTCACGGAGGCCTCCCATCGGCCGCCGTCCCTGAGATAAAAGAGCTGTGCCAGGGCCCGGAAGGCCGACAGGTCCCCGTTTTCCCGGGTCATCAGGGTGTCATACTGCCAGTCTCTCAGGTGGAAAGGGTACCGGCCGTTGGCCGTGTTGCCGGAAAGCAGGAGGCGGGTGCGGAGCCGGGAGCCCCAGCCCTGTTCCCAGGAAGCTTCCGGCGCCACAGTCCCGAAGGCGCCTCCGTGGAGGTGCAGTTTTATCTGTCTCTCCGCCGAAGGCAGGGCGCTGGTGAGGTGCAGGGAACTGGCGCTGCCATATTCCCGCGCCGTCTGGAGCAGCTGGGAGCGCTGTCCCTCATACAGTTCTACGCTTTCCAGACTGCTGGTGGGAATCCGTCCCAGGTCCACCTGCATATTCTGGGCATTGTCAATGGGAACGCCGTCCAGGAAAATGGCAGTATGGGCGCTTCCCAGGCTTCTCACGTTCACGGTCTTGAGGCCGCCAACCCCGCCGTAGTCCCTCAGCTGGATGCCGCTGAAGTCCCGGATGGCATCGGAGAGGTTCACGCTCCGCTGCAGCCTTTGGCCGGAAATGGCGTCCGTGGGAGGGGACACCACGCGTTTGGCGCTGACGGCCGAAGCTGCCAGCGTATCGGGCTGCTGGAGCAGCAGTAAAACGGAAAGAAGGACCAGCATCTTTTGCCGATTAGCTGCAAAAACACTAACTTTGGGTGCACAAAATTACTAAAAGATGCCCGCCTTCCCAAATAGACTCCTGCTTTTTTTGCTGCCGCTGTGCCTGCTCTCCTGCCGGAACCGTTCCGTGGAAACCGGAACTCAAATGGAGTACGCCCAGTGGTTCAGCGTTACGGAAGAGGGGAGTGTGGTGGTGTATTCGCCCTCCGGGGCTGCACCGGATACGCTCAAGGGAGCGGCGGAGCGCCTCGTCTGTATGTCCTCCTCCTATGTGGGCTACCTGGAATCCATCGGGGCCGATGACGCCGTCGTGGCGGTCTCCGGCGTGGATTATCTAGGTAATGAGGCCGTCCGCAGCCGGGCCGCGGAGGTGGGTTACGATGCTGCACTGGACTACGAAGCCATCCTGCAGGCCCGTCCGGATATCTTCCTTACGTACGCAGTCTCCGCAGCAGAACCGCCTTACCTGGCCAAACTCCGGGATTTAGGTATCCGCTGCGTAATTGTGAGCGAACACCTGGAGAACCACCCCTTGGCACGGGCGGAATACGTGAAATTCTTCGGCGCCCTCACTGGCCACCGGCAGGAGGCAGACTCCGTTTTTTCCGCCGTACGGGACCGCTATCTCTCGCTGGTGCAGGAGCCGCCGCTGAGGAAAAAAGTGCTCATCAACATCCCCTATGCCGATATCTGGTACATCCCTGGGGCCGATAATTACATGGCGCAGCTGATCCGGGATGCCGGCGGCGAACTGCTGGGGTCGGAACCCGGCAAGACGGAATCCGGCACCATCGGCCTGGAAGAGGCGTATGCCTATGCGCAGGAGGCCGATGTATGGCTGAACCCCGGCTGGTGCCGCACCCGCGAACAGCTCCGCAGCGTCCATCCGCTTTTTGCCCGTTTCCCGGTGCTTGAAAAACCGGTCTGGAACAATACGCTCCAGACAACGGAGGGCGGAGGCAACCGCTTCTGGGAAACCGGTCCCGTGCATCCGGACTGGATCCTGGAAGACCTGGTGCACATCTTCTCCGAAGCCCCGGAGGTCCCGCTTCACTACTTTTTCCCGGTGGAATAAAAGAACAAATTGTAATTAAATAGAATATGAAGAGAATCGCCGTTGTTTTTGCTTTGATGCTGAGTTTCTCGGCATACGCGCAGGATAGACTGTATGCCGATGAATTCCCCCTTGGTGATGTAACCCTGCTGGAGGGTCCGCTCAAACGGGCTCGTGACCTGAATATCCAGACCTTGCTGCAGTACGACTGCGACCGTCTGCTGGCTCCCTATCGCAAGGAGGCGGGTTTGGAACCGCGTGCCAAGGCCTATCCCAACTGGGACGGGCTGGACGGCCATGTGGGCGGTCACTACCTCACGGCGATGGCCATGAATGCCGCCACCGGCAATGAGGAATGCCGCAGGCGCATGGAATACATGGTAAGCGAACTGCAGCTCTGTGCCGAAGCCAACGCCAAGAACCACCCGGAGTGGGGTAGGGGCTATGTGGGCGGCATGCCCGACAGCGAGCGTATTTGGAGTACGTTCAAGAAAGGGGATTTCAGGGTGTACTCCAGTGCATGGGCTCCGTTCTATAATTTGCATAAAATGTACGCCGGGCTGCGTGATGCGTGGCTCTACTGTGGCATGGAACAGGCCAAGACGCTCTTCCTGGGCTTTTGTGACTGGGCCATCGATCTCACGGCGGGGCTGAGTGATGAGCAGATGGAACAGATGCTGGGCAATGAGCACGGCGGTATGAACGAGGTGCTGGCAGATGCCTATGCCATAAGCGGAGACGGGAAATACCTGGAGGTGGCCAGGCGGTTCTCCCACCGCGGGCTGCTTACGCCCATGTCGCAGCGTGTGGACAATCTGGACAACCTGCACGCCAACACGCAGGTGCCCAAAGTGGTAGGATTCGAGCGAATCAGTGAACTCGGCGGTGATGAGAGCTATCACAATGCGGCCGATTTTTTCTGGGATGTCGTTACGGGCGAACGTTCCCTGGCATTCGGCGGGAACAGCCGTCGTGAACATTTTCCCAGCCGGGAGACCTGTATTGACTTTGTGAACGACATCGACGGTCCGGAGTCATGCAACACCAACAATATGCTCAAGCTCACCGAGAACTTGCACCGCCGTAATCCGGAAGCCCGCTATGCCGATTATTACGAGCTGGCCACCTTCAACCACATTCTCTCCACCCAGCACCCGGAACACGGTGGCTATGTGTATTTTACCTCGGCCCGTCCGCGTCACTACCGTAACTATTCGGCCCCCAACGAGGCCATGTGGTGCTGTGTGGGTACAGGTATGGAGAATCATGGCAAATATGGCCAGTTTATCTATACGCATGTGGGGAACGCCCTCTATGTGAACCTCTTTGTGGCCTCGGAACTGAATTGGAGGCAGAAAAACATCCGGATCCGGCAGGAAACCGCTTTCCCCTATGGTGAAACGAGCCGGATTACCGTCACCGAGGGCAAGGGACAGTTCCCCCTGCTGGTCCGTTATCCGGGCTGGGTGAAACCGGGTGCCTTCAAAGTGAAGGTAAACGGCCGGCCTGTGGATGTGATTACGGGGCCGTCCAGCTATGTCACCATTGACCGGAAATGGAAGAAGGGGGATGTGGTAGAGATGGAATTCCCCATGCACAACAGCATCAAGTACCTGCCCAACGTGCCGGAGTATATTGCCCTGATGCACGGCCCCATCCTGCTGGGCATGAAGACCGGTACGGAGGATCTGGCCCATCTGATTGCCGATGACAGCCGCTTCGGGCAGTATGCCAGCGGTAAGAAGCTTCCCATCAATGAAGCGCCCTTCCTGGTCAATGCCGATGTCGAGGGGATTGCCGGTCAGCTGCAGCCTGTTGCCGGAAAACCCCTGCACTTTACCCTGACAACCCGGATGGAAAACGCCATCCATAACGAGCTCCAGCCTTTCTTCGAAATCCATGACAGCCGTTATATGATTTACTGGCTGGCCCTCTCGGAATCGGGTTACCGGGACTATCTTGGGCGGCTGGCCAAAGAGGAGCAGGAGCGGCAGGCCCTGGAGGCCCGTACCGTGGACAAGGTACAGCCCGGCGAGCAGCAGCCGGAAACCGACCACAAGATGGAGACCGACCGCTCCAACACGGGCAACACCAATGATGTGTTTTTCCGCGATGCCCGTAACGGCCACTACTTCAGTTATCTGATGCAGACAGGCGGTGAGACCGGCCTCTCGCTCCGCCTCACGTTCTGGGGACAGGACGAATGGCGCACATGCGAGTTTGACATCCTGGTGGACGATGTCCTGCTGTGCAGCGTGGACAATACCCGCAGGTGGCGCACCTCGCAGTTCAAGACGGAAGACTATGCCATTCCTGCCGATCTGCTTAAGGGAAAGACGCAGGTACGCATCAAATTTGTGGCCAAGCCCGGCCGCCAGGTGGGTGAATTATATGGCGTAAGACTAATCCGTAATTTACCGTAACCCAGTGTTTTGCCCAATTTTTGCTTATCTTTGTACCGGACCATTAAAACAGACTCGCTTTGAACATTACTCGTTTTAAATACTGCTTATTGGTATTTTTCCTCGCGCTGGCGGCCCCTTTGGCGCTGCGGGCGCAGGAATCGGCCCCCAAGGCCATCCCGGACGAGGATTTTTATCTGATGCCGGCGTTCTGCGACGGGATGGTGTATCTTCGCGGACAGGCTCCGGCACAGGGAAAGATGAACATCTGTGCGGTGGACAATACGCTCCGTTTCATAGACAACAACGGGGTGGAACTGGAGGCGGCCAACGCAGAACAGATTGTGCGGGTGCAGCTGGATACGGTCTGGTTCATCCGGAACCGGGGCGTTTTCTACCGGATGTATCCGGCTTCTTATGACATGGGTGTTGCCCTCAGGCGGGATGTCAGGATAATCCGTGACGCCAAGGAAGGCGCCTATGGGGGTTCTTCGCAGACCAGCTCCATCCGGGAATACAGTTCCTTGTATACGGAATCCGGTGTCTATAACCTGAACAGTAACAAGACCTACCCCTATGATGTAAAAGAGACCCTCTACCTGTACAAAGGAGAGGGGGTCTATCCGCTGTCCAAGAATAATCTGAAAAAACTCTTTCCGGACAAAAAGGCCGATATAGAGGCCTGGTTCAAAGCCGGGAACTCCCTTCCCAAGACCGTGGCCGAAGCCCAGGCCCTGCTTTCTTCCTGGGCGCAATAAACAGCATATCGTGTATAACCATTAGTATGAATAGGAAAAAGATAACCCTTCTTATACTGTCCATTGCCACAATGGTTGCACTGGCCTGCGCCGGGAATACCGCAAAATATACCGTAACCGGCACCAACGCTCCAAACGGTGCAAGAGTGTACTTGGTGGATCAGACCGGCGAGATTCCCATTAATAGCGCCGTCGTATCGGACGGCATCTTCGAGATGAAGGGAGAAACGGATAAAGACGCTTTCCTGATGCTTTCAGTTGACGACAAGCTGTTCCCGCTCTTCAACGACGGCAAAACCGTAAAGGTGAATGTTGCGGAAGGTACGCTCACCGGATCGGCCCTCAATACAAAGTTGTGGGAATGCAATAAGCGGAATCAGGAGGCATATGCCGAATACTACAGCGTCATCGAAGAGATAGAGTCTATGTCTGACAATGTCTCGGAGGAGAAAGCGGTGGAGATGATGGCAAAGTATCGCAATGCCATAAAGAAATATGCCGGGTTCTATGTGAGGCTCATCGAGGAGAACAATAACAGCCTTATTCCGGTAGCCTTCCTGGAAAATCTTCCCTCAGTGGTTGCTGCGGCGGACAACTGGAACAAAGCGGCCGGTGAGAAGAAACTGGACCAGATTCTGGCGGCCAATCCCAAAGTTGCCCGTCATCCTTATACGGTAGACCTGAAGCGCCGGATGGAAGCATCTGACGCCCAGCGGAGGCAGGACACGGAGCATCGGCAATCCGTTGTCGGGGAGAAGTTCCGGGACCTGGTGGAGGCCGATCCGGATGGCAGGAACCACCGATTGAGCGAGTATGTGGGGCAGGGCCGATGGGTGCTGGTGGTTTTCTGGGCCTCCTGGTGCGGCCCCTGCAAGGCCGAAATGCCAAACGTAACAGCCGCCTATAAGAAGTACCACAGCAAAGGTTTCGAGATTGTGGGCCTGTCTTTTGACAATGACAAGGAAGCCTGGATAAACGCCATTAAAGACTGGGAAATGCCCTGGATCCATCTTTCCGATTTAAAGTACTGGCAAAGTGTTGCAGCCAGGCTTTACTCCGTCACGGGCATTCCGGACAACCTGCTGATAGATCCGGAAGGGACCATCGTGACCCGTGATCTCCACGGTAAGGCCCTGGAAGCCACACTGGCCGAAATCTTCAAGTAAAATGAAGCCCAAGAACATCCTTTTGGCCTTCCCCAAACCTTTTCCTTCCGCGTTTATAAGCAGTAGTTAGAATAGTTTTCCGGTAGCGAATTTGTCGCGGAGGCCCTGGAGCTCGTCAGAGGTGGCGGGGCGGTTGAGGGCGGCCTTGCGCTCCTGCTGGAACTGGGCTTTGAGGCGGGCGAACTGGCGTTTGGTGTCCAGGGTAAAGTCCCCGCCTTCTATCCAGCTGAAATAAGAAGGCTCCGTCTCCCAAACCTCCCGGGCGGTGCGGCCCTTGTGCTTGCCGAAGCTCACCACAGCCTCCCCGGCATCGTTCAGATACAGCCTGCCGGCATAGTCCACCGTACGGGGCCGTCCGGCCACGGACGCCAGAAAACTGACATCGTTTTTAAGCTTATCCGGATACATATCCAGCTGGCCCTTAAGTACTTCCATGGTGGCTACCGTATCGGCTTCGGCCGTATGGGCATTCTCGAAGTCTTCCCCACCGCAGTAGAAACGGTACGCGGCCTTGAGGTTGCGGGGCTCCATGTAGTGGTAAATGTTCTGCACATCCACCATCAATTTGGAATGGAGGTCTATGTTGATTTCCTTGTGCATGAAAAGCCTCACGCGCTCAATCTCTTCCGCCAACATAGGGAGGTCGAACTTGGCCGAATTGAAACCTGCCAGATCCGCGTCCGCAAGCCATTCCACCACCTCGTCCACACAGTCGCAGAAGCGGGGGCATCCGGCCAGGTCCTCATCCTTGAGGCCGTTGACGGCCGATGCCTGCGGCGCGATGGGATACTGCCGACCGGCCACATAATCCCAGGGCTTGAAACGCCAGGTCTTGATACGGGTTTCCCCGCCCGGCAGTGCTTTTACAAAACTGAGTTCGCAAATGCAGTCCGTGCCAATATTAAGGCCGGTGCTCTCTATGTCAAAGAAGAGCAACGGCCGTTGAAGATTAAGTTCCATAAAAACTTATTGGATCATTATAGGCATTAAAATACCGCAGACTTTCTCCGTGGCGGCTTCTTCCTCCGCGGGGAGGATGAGGGCGGCGCGGCGGGCATCGGCAAACTTGATTACCAAGCTGTTGCAGCCCATGTTGGAAAGGATTTCCGTGAGGAAAGTGGACTTGAAGCCGATGGACAGTTCGTCTCCCTGATAGTTGCAGGAAATCTTCTCATAGGCGGCCAGGGCAAAGCCCAGATCCTGTGCGCTGATTTCCAGCTGGCCTTCCTTGAGGGTGAACTTGATGTGGTTGGAGGCCTTGTTGGCGCATACGGCCACCCGCTTTACGGTGTTGAGGAGCAGCTGGCGGTCTATCTGCAGGATGTTGGAGTTGGCCGTGGGAATGACATCCCGGTATTTGGGATACTTGCCCACCACCAGGCGGCAGATGAGGGTGGTGCTGCCAAAGGTGAACTGCGCGTTGGTATTGTCGAAACTCACTTCCACCTTCTCCTCTTCCTTGCCGATGATGGAGCGCAGCACGCCGGCCGGTTTCTTGTGCAGGATGAAGGAAGCCTTCTCCGGGGCCTTGACGTCTCCGGTGGTGTAGCAGATGAGCTTGTGCGAATCCGAAGCCACCAGGGTGGTGCTTTCCGGCGCCATGTCGAAGAAGATACCGTTCATGGCAGGGCGGATTTCATCGTCGGCCGTGGCGTAAATGGTGCTCTGGATGCCTTCCACCAGCGTTTCTGCCGGGAATTCCACCTTGAGGGCGTCTTCTCCGGTGCTCTTGATCTCCGGATAGTCGTCGGCCGGGAAATACGGGAGCACGGAGTTACCGCTGGCCCACTTGCACTCGAACGAGCTGTCCGTGGTGGTGGCGATGGAGAGCGGCTGGTCCGGCAGTTCCTTGAGGAGGTCCGTCATGTGACGGGCAGGCACGGCGATGGCGCCGTCTTCCTCTGCGCCTTCCACCTCGATGGCGGTGCGGAGGGTGAGTTCCGAGTCCGATGCCGTGATTTCCAGCTTGCCGTCTTTGAGGACAAACAGGAAGTTCTCCAGGATGGGAAGCGGAGACTTGGAAGGGATGGCCTTGGAAACGTCCAGGAGGGCTTTAAGGAGATTGTTGCTGGAAATGTTCAGTTTCATATGGTGTCTGTTTTTCTTGACTATGTATGTTAGCAGACAAATATAATCATTTTCCAAGAAAATGCCTAATTTTTCAGCGGTGTCTTAAGGCCAGTTCCTTTTCCAGCTCCGGGAGGGAGACATCCATGCTTTCCAGCAGCACCAGGAGGTGATACACCAGGTCTCCGGCCTCGTAGATGAAGCGGTCCCGGTTGCCGTCCACGGCTTCAATCACCGCCTCGCCGGCCTCCTCCACCACTTTCTTGCCGATGGCCTTGGGCCCTTTGATGAACAGCTTGGAGGTATAGGAGCCTTCCGGCAGTTTCGCGTGCCTGTCCCGGATCAAGGCCGACAGGCTCCGCACGAAGCCTTCGTCCTCCTCCGTGTCAAAGCAGGCCGTGGTTCCCCGGTGGCAGGTGGGGCCGTCGGGCCGGGCCTGGATAAGGAGCGTGTCCCCGTCGCAGTCGGCCCACATCTTTACGATATGCAGGAAGTTGCCGCTGGTTTCCCCCTTGGTCCAGAGGCATTTACGACCCCGGGACCAAAAGGTGACAACGCCCTCGGCCACACTTTTCTCAAACGCTTCTTCATTCATGTATCCCAGCATGAGCACCTTGAGGGTGGTGGCATCCTGCACAATCACCGGCAGCAGGGAGTCGCCGGTCTTTTCCAGATTGAAGTCACTGAATTTCATCTTACATTGACATTTGCGGCTTTCAGGGCCTGTTTTAAAACCGGAATGGGGATTTCCCCGTAGTGGAAGATACTGGCGGCCAAGGCGGCATCGGCCCGGCCTAGGGTGAGCACATCCACAATGTCCTGTACGGAACCGGCGCCGCCGGAGGCGATGACCGGGATGGAAAGCAGGCTGCCCAGACGGGCGTATACTTCACAGGCATAGCCGGCCTTGGTGCCGTCGTGGTCCATGGAGGTGAAGAGGATTTCCCCGGCACCCCGTTCCTGGGCTTCTGCGGCCCAGCTGAAGAGTTCCCTGTCCGTAAAGCGGGAACCGCCGTGCGTGGTGCAGATCCAGCGGCCGTCCATGCATTTGGCATCTATGGCCACTACAACGAACTGGCTGCCGTACTTTCCGGCCAGCTGCTCTATGAGGGCGGGATGGGCCAGGGCGGCGCTGTTGATGGAGACCTTGTCGGCCCCGGCATCCAGCAGGCGGGCGGCGTCTTCCACCGAGCCGATCCCGCCCCCCACGGTGAAGGGAATGTCAATCTCCCGGGCGATGCGCTCCACCAGGGTGGCGAAGGTGCGCCGGCCTTCCTTTGTGGCGCTGATGTCCAGATACACCAGCTCATCGGCCCCGTCACGGGCGTACTGGGCGCCCATCTCAACGGCGTCGCCCACCTCCTTGAGGCCTTCGAAGTTGATGCCTTTTACCACCAGGCCGTCTTTTACGTCCAGGCAGGGGATTATGCGTTTTGCGACCATAACAGAATGTCTTTCAGGGTGATACGATTCTCATAAATGGCTTTCCCAACAATGGCTTTCTTAAGGCCGAGGGCATTCAGCGCCCGCAGGTCCTCCAGGGAGGAAACGCCGCCGGAAACCGTAAATACAACATCCGGGAAGGCCGATTGCAGGCGGGTGTAGAGGCCGGTGGAAGGACCCTGCAGCATCCCGTCCCGGGCAATGTCCGTGACTATGCATTCCCGGAGTCCCCGCGGCAGGAAACGCTCCGCCAGCTGGTCGATGGTGAGAGGCGCCTCTTCCAGCCAGCCTCTGACGGCAATCCTGCCGTCCCGGACATCGGCCCCCAGGATCATCCGGGCGCCGTACAGGTCCAGCCACTGCTCAAAGAGTTCCGGCTTCAGGGCGGCCACGCTGCCTGCGATGGCGTGGGTGGCTCCGGCAGCAAAAACACTCTTCAGAGCCTCTGTGGTGCCGATTCCGCCGCCCCATTCCAACTCACAGGAAACAGCCCCGGCAATGGCCTCCAGCGTGCCCAGGTTGCACGGGGCGCCTGCCTTGGCCCCGTCCAGATCCACCAGGTGGATGCGCTCCACGCCGGCATCGGCATAGCTCCGCGCCACGTCCACGGGGGAGCCGTCATAGGTCTTCTGCTGCCCGTAATCTCCCCGGGTCAGGCGGACGCACCGCCCGTCTATCAAATCTATAGCCGGTACAATCTTTATCATAAAGCCAGGAAGTTTTTAAGGATAGCGGCCCCCACCTCTCCGCTCTTCTCCGGATGGAACTGCGTGCCGTAGAAGTTCTCCCAACGCAGCGCAGCGCTGAAAAGCGTGTCCCCGTGCCGGCAGGTGGCGATGGTATCCGGACAAAGCTCCGGATAATAGGAATGGACAAAATACACGAAGCTTCCGCCCGGCAGGTCCTTGAACAGTTTGCTCTCCAGGTTGCCGATACAGTTCCACCCCATATGCGGCACCTTCGCCACTTCTTCGGCATTATCGGTCGGAGAAGACTTTTGCGAAGCATCGGCATTTTTTTTCGCGGAGCAGGAGTTACCTTCTGCCATATAATTAGGAAACCGTTTAACGAATGTGTCAAAGATACCCAGACCCTCCGTGGGGCCTTCTTCCGAACCCCGGCACAGGACCTGCAGCCCTACGCAGATGCCCAGCAGCGGTTGCCGGAGGGTTCGAATGACGCTGTCCAGCCTGCTGCGACGCAGGCTGGCCATGGCTTCAGCCGCGTTGCCCACACCCGGGAGGATTACTTTATCGGCCTTCCGGATGAGCTCCGGATCGGAGGTTAGCTCATAGGATGCGCCCAGGCGCTCCAGGGCATTCTGTACCGAGCAGATATTGCCCGCTTCATAGTCGATGATAGCTATCATAACAGTCCTTTGCTGGAAGGTAAGTCGTAACTGAACACATCGCGCCGCACCGCCTGCTTCAGGCTGCGGGCAAAAGCCTTGAAAATGCCTTCGGCCAGGTGGTGGTTGTTCTCCCCGCGGGCCTGTATATACAGGTTGGCCTGCATGGCGTTGGAAAGCGATTTGAAGAAATGGTGGAACATCTCCGTGGGTACGTCACCCACATATTCCCGCGTAAACTGCACGTCCCACACCAGTTCGCTCCGGCCGCCGAAATCCAGCAGCACCAGGGCCCGGCTCTCGTCCATGGGCAGGGCGAAACCGTAGCGCTCGATGCCCCGTTTGTCGCCCAGGGCCTTTCGCAGCGCCTCTCCCAGGGCGATGCCCACATCTTCCATGGTGTGGTGCTCATCCACCTCCAGGTCTCCCTTGCAGCGGATTTCCAGGGCAAGGCCACCGTGCGTAATCAGCTGATGGAGCATGTGGTCCAGGAACTTGAGACCCGTGTCGATGGCCGATGCCCCCTTCCCGTCCAGGTCCACCCGCACGAAGATATCCGTTTCGGCGGTTTTCCGCGCGATGACGGTGCTGCGCTCGCTGCTGCGGATGGTACGGGCAATCTCCTCCCAGTTCATCTCTCCCACCAGGAGTGCCTTTGCGCCCAGGTTCCCGGCCAGTTGGCGGTCCGTCTCCCGGTCCCCGATCACCCAGGAGGCCGATAAGTCATAGGAGCCGTCCAGGTATTTTCTGAACATGCCGGTACCGGGCTTTCGGTTGGGGGAATGATCCTCCGGGAAGGAAGGGTCTATGAGGATATCGTCAAAGACAATCCCTTCTCCTGCAAGCGTTTTCAAGAGCAGGTTCTGGGCGGGCCAGAAGGTCTCTTCCGGGAAGGCCGGGGTGCCCAGGCCGTCCTGGTTGGAGGCCATGACCAGCTCATAACCCAGCCCTGTGAGGGCCTTGAGGCCGGAGATGGCCCCGGGGACGAATTCCACTTTTTCCAGGGCATCTATCTGCTCGTCGAAGGGCTCCTTGAGCAGGGTGCCGTCGCGGTCTACAATAATGACTTTATTCATAGCGGGACAGGGATTGCAACAGGTTGTCGTTTTCGCGGGGTGTTCCTACGGTGAGGCGGAGGCAGCCTGCGCAGAGCGGCTGCCGGGAACGGTTCCGGACAATGATGCCGTCGGAAAGGAGGTGCCCGTACAGCCGGTCCGGATCGTCCACCTGCACCAGCAGGAAATTGGCGTCACTGGGCCATACTTTCTTTACAAAGGGGAAGGAGGGAAGGGTGCCGGCAAGGCGGGCGCGCTGGGCTACAATTTCCTCCACTTTGTCCTGAACCGGGGCCTCCAGGGCACGGAAAGCGGCTTCCTGAGCGGCCTGGCTGATGTTGTAGGGGTATTTCACCCGGTTCATGAGGTCTGTGACATAGGCGTTGGCAAAGGCCAGTCCCAGGCGCAGGCCGGCCATGCCGTAGGCCTTGGAGAAGGTCTGCAATACCACCAGGTTGGGGAATTCCAGCACTTTGTGGCGCAGGCTTCCCTTGGCGCTGAAGTCGGCGTACGCCTCATCCAGGACTACGATGCCGGGAAAACGCTGTATCAGGTCCAGCAGCTGCGCAGGTTCGAAGGCGTTCCCGGAGGGATTGTTGGGGCTGCAGAGGAAAAGGAGTTTTGTGTTGGCGTCAGCGGCGGCAAAGAGCTCATCCACAGGCAGGGAGAAGTCCGCTCCCAGCTGCACGCCGCGCACTTTCACGTCGTTGATATCGGCCGCTACGGTGTACATGCCATAACTGGGGACTATGGCCACTGCGTTGTCCTGTCCGGGCGTGCAGAAGATACGGAACATGAGGTCGATGGCCTCGTCGCTGCCGTTCCCCAGGAAGATATTCTCCACCGGCAGGCCTTTGATGGCCGATATCCGCTGCTTCAGGGCCTTCTGCCGGGGATCCGGGTAGCGGTTATAGCCGATGCCGGGGTATGGGCTCTCGTTGGCGTCCAGGAAGATGTCCGGCGTTCCCTGGCATTCGTCCCGGGCGGTGGAATAGGGGGAAAGGATGCGGATATTGGGCCGCACCAGTGCTTCTATCTTGTTCATAATCTTACTTTTACGGCGTTGGCGTGGGCCTGGAGCCCTTCGGCTTCGGCCATGGTGATTATGGTTCCGGACAGGCCGCGGAGGCCTTCCGGGGTAATTTCCTGCAGGGTCATCTTGCGGTAGAAGCTGTCCAGGTTCACTCCGCTGAAGGAACGGGCCCAGCCGCAGGTGGGAAGGGTGTGGTTGGTGCCGGAGGCATAGTCTCCGGCGCTTTCCGGGGTGTAGGGGCCCACAAAGACGCTGCCGGCAGCGGTAATCCCGTCAGCCACCTTCCAGGCATCTTTCGTGGCGATGATCAGGTGCTCGGGGGCGTAGGCATTGGCAAAGGCGATGCGGTCTTCCAGAGAGTCGAAGACAAAGGCCCGGCTCTTGTCCAGGGCCTGCAGGGCGATGGCGCTCCGGGGCAGCAGGGCAGTTTGCCGCTCAACTTCCGCCAGGATGCTTTCGCAGGTTCCGGCCGATTCACACACCAGCATCACCTGGCTGTCGGGGCCGTGTTCCGCCTGGGAAAGGAGGTCGGCGGCGGCAAAGGCGGGCGGGGTGGTTCCATCGGCCATCACCATAACTTCCGAAGGGCCGGCGGGCATGTCGATGGCCACCGTTGCGGCGCTCAGGAGCTGCTTGGCCGTGGTTACGTACTGGTTGCCCGGGCCGAAGATTTTGTCCACCCTGGGAACACTTTCCGTGCCGTACGCCATGGCGGCTATGGCCTGGGCCCCGCCCAGCTTGAAAATGCGCCGGATGCCGCAACAGGAAGCTGTAAACAGTACTTCCGGGCACACTCTCCCGTCTTTCCCGGCCGGCGTGCAGAGGATCACTTCCGGACACCGGGCGATGGAGGCCGGAACAGCCAGCATCAGCACGGTGGAAAAGAGGGGGGCGCTGCCGCCGGGGATATACAGGCCCACCCGGCCGATGGGAACGGGCCGCTGGATGCAGCGGACGCCGGGGCTGGTGAAGACGCAGATCTCGCGGGGCTGCTGGGCCTCGTGGAAGGCCCGGATGGCGCGTTCCGCATGGGCGACGGCTTCCTTGACGGCGGGGCTCACGGCCTCGCAGGCGGCCTGGATTTCCGCTTCCGTCACCTCGATGGCTTCCATCGGCCTGCCTTCAATTTCCAGGGACAGTTCCCTCAGGGCGGCGTCTCCCTGCCCTTTAACGCGCGAGAGGATGGCTTCCACTCGCTCCCGCACCAGCGGATTGTCTGTAGCGGGGCGACGGCAAAGGGCCTCCCACTTGTCCCGGGACGGGTTTCTCTCTATACGGATCATGGCTTACGGAATGATTTTGTCTATGTTCAGCACCAGGATGCCCTCGGCCCCTATGGCCTTGAGCTGCTTTACTTTATCCCAGAGATTGTCCTCTTCCACCACCGAGTGCATGGAACACCAGCCTTCGGCCGCCAGGGGCATGATGGTGGGACTGCGCATGGCGGGAATGATGCGGATGGCCTCGTCCACGGAGGCTTTGGGGATGTTCATCAGGAGGTACTTCTTGCGGCGGCTCACCATGGCCGAATCTATGCGGAACAGCATCTCCTCCAGGATCTGCCTGCCTTCCGGGGAAAGCTTGCCGCTGGAGATGAGTACGGCTTCCGAGAAAAACACCTTCTCCACTTCCTGCAGGCCGTTGGCCACCAGTGTCCCGCCGGAGGAGACGATGTCGAAGATGGCATCGGCAATGCCTGCGGCCGGAGCCACTTCCACGGAACCGGTGATCACCTGCACCTTGGCGTCGATGCCTTTTTCCTTGAGCCAGTCGCCCAGGATCCGGGGGTAGGAGGTGGCGATCCGTTTGCCGCGGAACCACTCCGGACCGTTGTAGCCGGCCCCCTTGGGAACGGCCAGGGAGAGGCGGCAGGTGCTGAAGCCCAGCTTTTTCACAATCTCTACGGGAAGACCCCGCTCCACCACCTCGTTCAAACCCACAATGCCCAGGGCGGCCGTGCCGTCGGACACCACCTGAGGGATGTCATCATCCCTGAGATACAGCAGTTCCAGGGGAAAATTGGGCGCCTCCAGCAGGAATTTCCGGTGAGAGTCGTCCAGGTCTATGCCGATTTCCCTCAGCAGCGAGGTGCTCTCGTCGCTCAGGCGTCCTTTCGATTGAATGGCTAAACGTAACATAATAAAACCTTATTCCATAAAATAAACTACATCCCTATTTTCAACCTTTCCCCTTAAGTCCCACGGGCCCTCGCCCCTTTTTACCCAACGTTACCCTCTCCTCGGGAGAGGGACTTACTATCGCCTGCGGCTCCACCAGATCAAGGAAAAAGAACAAAAAAACAGACTGTACCGGATTCCGGCAGTCTGTTACATACTTTCCAATTATGCATACGAGTTAACTACCGGACCTGGGGGGAACGGTGGTGATGATGGTATGCGCTCATTCTTGTCATCTGGCACAAAGATATTAAGAAAAATTAAGAATCCAAATTATTTACAGAAATTTGTTCGTCTAAAATTCGTCTAAAAACTGTGAAAACAACCGCCGTTGGCATATCTTTTGAGAAATAGGGTCCGGGTTTTATTAGAAACAATTAAACGTGTATTATATGAAAAAAGGATTTTTAACTGTTCTTCTCTCTATCCTGGCCGGCGGGCTCACTGCATACGCAGTTGTCCGGGCATCGGAGCCCAAGAATCCCAACCTGGTACGTGACAGCGAAGGCAATGCTGTGGAATACCGTACTGTCAATTTGGCAGATACAGACTATCCGGATTTCACCTATGCGGCCGAAAATGCCGTGGAGGCCGTTGTATATGTGGAGGTAACGGTGCAAAGCCGGTCCATGTACCAGTCCATCGACCCTTTCTTCCGCTTCTTCTTCGGCGATGAATATGACCAGCCCCGTTCCCGGGAACAGAAGGGAAGCGGCAGCGGCGTGATCATCCGCCAGGACGGCTATATCGTTACCAACAACCATGTGGTACAGGACGCCACCAAGATTTCCGTTACCTTGAATAACAACGAGCAGTACGAAGCCACCGTGGTGGGCACGGACGCCGCTACGGACGTGGCCATCATCAAGATCGACGCCAACGGGCTTCCTACCCTCCCGCTGGGCGACAGCGACCAGCTGCGCCTGGGCGAATGGGTGCTGGCCATCGGCTCGCCCCTGGGAGCCCAGCTCCGGAGCACCATCACGGCCGGTATCGTGAGCGCCAAAGGCCGTTCCATGCCCGACAGCAGCGGAGAATTCAAGATTGAGTCCTTCATCCAGACGGATGCGGCCGTGAACCCCGGCAACTCCGGCGGCGCCCTGGTGAACAAGAAGGGTGAACTGGTGGGTATCAATACCGCCATCGTCTCCCAGACGGGTTCCTATACGGGTTACTCCTTCGCCGTTCCGGTGAACATCGTAAAGCGTGTGGCATCGGACCTCATCGACTACGGTTCCGTGAAACGCGCCCTGCTGGGAATCACTATGATAACCGTGGACAAAAAGTTTGCCGACGAAATGAAACTTTCTTCCGTAAGCGGCGTATATATTAACGAGGTTTTGAAGGGAAGTGCCGCAGAGGAAGCCGGCCTTGCCAAGAACGATGTCATTATTGCCATTGACGGCCAGCCGGTGAAAGATGCATCTTCCGTGCAGGCCAAGGTGAATGACTATCACCCTGGTGACAAGGCCACCATCAAATACATCCGCGACGGCAAGGAAAAGACCACCCAGGTCACTTTCCATGCAGCAGCTTCTGCCAACGGAGAGAAGGACATTGACGGTTCCGTTCTCTTCTACGGCGCCAAGCTCAAGGAAGCGGACAGCGACACGCTCAAGAAGCTGGGACTCCGGTCCGGCGTAGAGATTGTCTCTGCCGGTGAAGGCAAAATGGCCCAGGCGGGCGCTCCTGCAGGCGGTATCATCGTTTACATCAACGATGAACAAGTCTCAAAACCCGAAGACGTTATTGCCAAGGCGAAGAAGGCCAACCGCGCCGTGTATGTAGAGGGCGTGGACAAGAACGGAAGGGCGTTCTACTTCGGCTTCGGCAAGTAAGGGACTGCCGCAGCACAGGCTTTGATTACGGCCGGTTCCTTACCGTGGGAACCGACCGTAATTTTATTTTAGATAGATGAGACAGTTAAAAATTACAAAATCCATCACCAACCGCGAGAGTGCGTCGTTGGACAAGTATCTCCAGGAGATCGGCCGTGAAGAGCTGGTAACTCCGGACGAGGAAGTGGAACTGGCCCAGCGTATCCGTAAGGGAGACCAGGCCGCACTGGAGAAACTCACCCGCGCCAACCTGCGTTTTGTGGTTTCGGTAGCCAAGCAGTATCAGAACCAGGGTCTCAGCCTTCCGGACCTCATCAACGAGGGCAACCTGGGCCTCATCAAGGCCGCCGAAAAATTCGATGAAACCCGTGGTTTCAAATTCATTTCCTATGCGGTTTGGTGGATCCGTCAGAGTATCCTCCAGGCCCTGGCGGAGCAGAGCCGTATCGTGCGCCTGCCCCTTAACCAGGTGGGTTCCCTGAACAAGATCAACAAGGCCCTGTCCAAGTTCGAGCAGGAGAACGAGCGCCAGCCTTCCAACGAGGAACTGTCGGAGATGATCGATGTCCCCAAGGACAAGATTTCGGATACCCTGCGCGTTAGCGGCCGCCACGTTTCCGTGGACGCCCCGTTTGTGGAAGGGGAGGACAACAGCCTGCTGGACGTGCTGCCCAACGACGATTCCCCCAGCGCCGACAAGGGCCTGGTGAACGAGTCCCTGAATACGGAGATCGAGCGTGCCCTCAGCACCCTTACGGACCGCGAGAGGGAGATCATCAAGAGCTTCTTCGGCATCGGCTGCCAGGAAATGACCCTGGAAGAGATAGGGGAGCGGTTCGGCCTCACCCGTGAGCGCGTGCGCCAGATTAAGGAAAAGGCCATCCGCCGGCTCAAGAGCCCGTCCCGCAGCAAACTGCTTAAAGGCTATTTGGGATGAGTCCGGAAGCGTTTATCCAGCAGAAGGCCGCAGCGGCCATTCAAGCATTATATGGAACTGAAGTGGCGGAAACGTCACTTCAGGTTTCTGTTACCCGGAAGGAGTTCGAAGGGGACTATACCCTGGTCACCTTCCCGCTTCTCAAGATTACCCGCCAGGCACCGGATGTCACCGGCAATGCCATCGGCGGATGGCTGGTGGACAATGTGCCGGAAATATCGGCCTACAATAGCGTAAAGGGCTTCCTGAACCTTAGTTTCTCGCCCATGTACTGGAACGAGTCCCTCTCGGCCATTGCGGCCGATGAGGATTTCGGCCAGCTGCCCGCCACCGGCCGGCGCATCATGGTGGAATTCTCCAGCCCCAATACCAACAAGCCCCTCCATCTGGGCCATATCCGCAACAACCTCCTGGGAGACAGCGTCTCCCGCATCCTGAAGGCCTGCGGCAACGAGGTGGTGAAATCCACCATCGTGAACGACCGGGGCGTGCATATCTGCAAGAGCATGTATGCCTGGGAAAAGCTCTTTGACGGAGCCACCCCGGAAAGCACCGGCAAGAAGGGCGACCATCTGGTGGGGGACTGCTACGTGGCGTACGCCAAGTTGGAGAAGGAGCACCCGGAGGTAATTGACGAGGTGCACAGGATGCTGGTCCAGTGGGAGCAGAACGACCCTCACGTGCGGGAACTCTGGTCCATGATGAACGGATGGGTATACAAGGGCTTTGACGAAACCTACGCCGCCCTGGGCATCACCTTCGACCAGGTGGACCACGAGAGCGAGACTTACCTGCTGGGTAAGGAACTGGTGCAGAAAGGCTTGAAGGAAGGCGTCTTTGTCAAGGACCCGGACGGCAGCGTCTGGTGCGACCTGACGGCCGACGGCCTGGACCGCAAGCTGGTCCTGCGCGGAGACGGTACTTCCGTATACATCACCCAGGACCTGGGAACGGCGGAACGCCGCTTCGAGAACTATAAGCTGGATTCCCACGTGTATGTGGTGGGCAATGAGCAGGATTATCACTTCCAGGTGCTCAAGCTCATCCTCAAGAAGCTGGGCTTCGACTGGGCCGACCAGATCTACCACCTCAGCTACGGCATGGTGGAACTCCCGGAAGGCAAGATGAAGTCCCGCGAGGGTACGGTGGTGGATGCCGACGACCTCATCCAGAGCATGTACGAGGAAGCCAAGAAGACCTCCGAAGAGAGCGGCAAGCTGGCCGATATCTCCGACGAGGAAAAGGAGCGGCTGTACCACATGATCGGCCTGGGCGCCCTGAAGTATTTCATTATCAAGGTGGATCCCAAGAAGACCATGCTCTTCAACCCCAAGGAATCCATCGACTTCAACGGCAACACCGGTCCCTTCATCCAGTACACCCACGCCCGTATCTGCAGCATCCTCCGCAAGGCCACCGTGGCTTATGGGGCCGATGACATCAAGGCCGATGCACAGCCTTCCGCCAAGGAAATCCGCCTGGTGAAGCTGCTGGGCCTCTTCCCCGGAAAGGTGGGTGAAGCCGGCGCTTCCCTGAGCCCCGCTATCATTGCCAACTACGCCTACGAACTGGCCAAGGAGTTCAACCAGTATTACCACGAGACACCCATCCTCAAGGAAGAGGATCCCTCCGTGCTCAAGTACCGTCTGGAGCTTATTGATGTGCTGGCCAGGACATTACGTTCCGCCATGGGACTGCTGGGCATCCAGCTCCCGGAACGGATGTAATGGAAAGCGAAAGAAACTAGCGTCCTTCGAAATACCGGAGGACGCTTTTTAGTATCTCCTCCAGCTGGGGAGAGGTTTCCAGCGGGAAACCGAAAGCGACACAGCGGTAGCCATCGCCTTCGAAGGCGGTGGCTGCCGTTATTCTTGTACCCTTGTAGCGGAGCAGAGCCTTTGTTTTCTCCGAAGCCGGCTCAATGCCGTCCGGGCTTTCCACCCGGTAGATGAGAGGGGACCATTCCCGGTTGTAGGTGACCATCGGGAGACGGAAGGGCGCCCCGCCCGCCGCATCGGCCTGTCCGGAGGTGTCGCCAAAATTGGTAACCCATTTGTAGCCAAGTACTTCCTGAATGAACTGCCGGGTGCTTTCCGGCGCTATTTTCACCGGGAAAACCGTGGTCCAGGCATCGGAGCCGATATAGGCGCCGGACAGTACCACGTGACCGCCGCCGGAGGAGTAGCGCCTTAGCGCCACCTGCAGGGAATCCGGGAATACGGGATAGCGGTCCTCAACGGCTCCGCGGCCGATCCGGGTGGTGAGCTGCTTGCCGCAGATGAGGTCCACCGCAAAGGCGTCCGTGTGCCCGTGGAAGGCTTCCGCGCTGGTGGAGGCGAAGGCGTAACCGGCCCTGAGCAGCGCCTTTCCGTGGACGGCCGGGAAGTCGAAGCTGTTGCCTGCGATACGGGTGCCGCCCTGGTCTGTAAAGGAGCCGCCGAATCCGGGATTGTCGTCGTTGGTCCAGATGGCCGAGCGGTCGAACTGGTTCACGCTGCCGGAATACAGGATGTCCGTCCCCCAGGGTACGCCGCTGTCCAGGTTGTCCATGAAGCCCGCATAGGTGGGCGTATCGAACCATGCAGGGGCCGATACGCGGGTGAAGTTATTCACTATGAGTACTTTCCGGCCTTCGTGGGCGGGAAGTCCCACGGACAGGATTTCCGAGGGGAAGCTCTTGCCGCCTTCATTGCAGGCCACTACCTTGAAGCTGTACAGGTGCCCTCTTTCCAGGTTCAGGGTGCAGGTGGTGTCCTTGATCTGCATGCCGGCGTCAAAGCCGCCGTCATCCCGGCGGGTGTACACGCGGTAGTGGCTGATCTTGGCGGTGGGCTCCAGCGGGTCCGGCGTGGGGGACCAGCTGAGGACCGCCTTGCCGTCCCGGAGGTCTGCGCTGAATCCGTGGACTGGGAGTGGCTGGACCACATAGGAACAGCCATAGCGGGCGCTCAGGTACTTGAGTACGCCCTTATAGACGGCCCGGGAAACCGTGAAGCGGAACTGCGGGTCCAGGCCGTAGCGCATATCGGCGAAGTTCTGGTGGGAAAGCAGTTCCAGGATCATGCCCGGAACACCCGTGGTGCGGCATTCGCTGTAGGATCGGTCCCAGGTTTGGCGGCGGGTCCAGAGCGGCTCGAACAGCGCCCGGATGTCTTCCACTACCTGGGTCTGCACCTGGTCGCACAGCAGGCGGCCGTTCATGCGGTTCTCACCGTTAGGGTAAATCTCTGAATTATCGGCCTTGAGGGTATAGATGGCCAGGGTGCCCACGATGGAGTCGTTGGGGGTGATGCCGGCATCCGAATGGAAGGCCAGCGAAAGGTCTATGGGGATGCGCCTGCCTTCCACGCCGGGATTCACCCGGGAACCGCCGGAGATTTCCTGCACCCATTTCCCGCGGCCGGCGAAGTCCTTGGTGTAGTCGTTGTCCCAGTCGTCGAAGGTATTCATCTCTATACCGTTCCACTGCATCTGGTACAGGGCGCCTTCCACATACGCGGGCATGCCGGACAGGCTGCCGCCGCGCGCCATCTTGCCCATGCCGCCGCCAAAGCGCACCGCATCGGCCGTTACTATCCCGCTGCTGCTGCTCCGGCTGCTCAGGCGCACATAGCCCTTCTCTCCCTTGTCGAAGGGGAAGGTGCCCAGGTACACCCAGGTGCCGCCTCCCATGGACTGGTTCACGTGCAGGAGGCTTTCTCCGCCCAGGTGATGGACGGTGTAACGGGCGTCCGTAGTGCTGCCGGGAAGGGTTTTATAGGAGACATAAACGGCGTAGTCACCTTTTTCCGGGATGTTGGCCCGCCAGATGATCTCTGCGTCGGAGCTGTCTCCGGTGGTGGTCCGGGTTTGGCGCGAGGTGCCCATCCGGAAGGGATTCTCATACATCTCGTACTGGGCGCGGAAGTCGGCAAAACCGTCTCCGGCATCTTCCCAATGCCCTTTTTCCTCGTAATACCCTTTGCGGCGCAGCAGGCCGGTCCGGGAGTCTTCAAAGGCAGGGTCGTTGTCGCAGACCACTTCATAGGGTTGCGGATCCCGTTCCCGCGGCGTAATCACCACTGCGCCGGCATTCTCCAGCATAGGCAGCAGGAAAGGAATCACATAACTTTGGGTATAAAGGTCTTCCACCGTGCGGTGGGTGGCCGCCCGCTGCCATTCCCAGCGGTCCGTCTTGGCTTCCCAGTAGCGGCCGTGGCTTTGCCAAAGGGCGATATGGCGGCCCTGGAGGCCCTTGGACCAGTTGTCGTCTCCCTGGACCAGCGGAACGGTCTTATTCCGCGGGTCTTCCACTTTGAGGGCGGTTTTGGCGGGGCTTCCGTCCCGGGTGAGCCGGGGCATGGGCAGGGCGGTCAGGTTCTGCCTTTTGGCATAGAGGGTGCCCAGCGTATAGCTTCCCAGTCCTTCTTTCCCCAGTGTCTGGAACTGTTCCCGCACCCAGGCCAGGTCTTCCTGCCGCCAGGGATAATCGGAGAGTTCCTGCGAGAAATAGAAATCCAGTACGTTTCCCCGTACGGTCACCTTCTCCAGTTTGAGGGGCGTGTCCACGCCGGTACGGCGCTTGAGCCGCTGCTGCAGCGAATCCGTGGCCTCGCGGAAGGTCCGGGCCGAGGGACGCTGCTGCGCCTGGGCCGATAAGGCGCCCAGGAGGAGAAGGAGGGCTATGAGGAGGACTTTTCGCATGGACGGTGCTGTTTGACAATATCCCAAACCGTAACGAGGACCGTACTGAGGAGAAGGGCCAGGCAGTCGGCCATCAGGTCCATCCGGTCTCCGCTCCGGTAGTTGGTAAGGGTGGCCTGGCCCCATTCCGTACCCATGGCCAGCAGTACGCCCACAACGAGGGTGCAGAATCCAAAGACCAGGGAGGCCGATACGTTGTTGGTGAAGCGGTCAAAAGCCAGGAAGGCCAGGATGGGGAAGGGGAAGAACATGCAGAAATGAACCACCTTGTCCGTGGGGATGCCCAGGATGGTGAACGGTACGTTGGGGGTGCTCTCAAACTGGCTGAAGCACAGGATAAGCACTACGGCCAGGTACAGGAAAAAGAGGACTTTGAAGAATAGTTTCAGTTTCCGCTTCATGGCCTAGAGCGCTTGCATGTTGTACAGTTTCTTGTAATAGCCGTCCTGGCCGATGAGCTCCTCGTGCGTACCCCGCTCCACAATACGGCCTTCCTGCATCACCACAATCTCATCGGCATTCTTGATGGTGGAGAGGCGATGGGCGATGGCAATGGTGGTGCGCGTGCTCATCAGGCGGTCCAGCGCGTCCTGCACCAGCCGTTCGCTCTCGGTGTCCAGGGAGGCGGTTGCCTCGTCCAGGATGAGGATGGGCGGGTTCTTGAGGATGGCCCGGGCGATGGAAAGGCGCTGCCGCTGGCCGCCGGAAAGTTTGTTGCCCCGGTCTCCGATGACAGTCTGGTATCCCAGTTCCTTTTCCATGATGAAATCGTGTGCATTGGCAATCTTGGCCGCGGCGATAACCTGCTCCCGGGTGGCTCCTTCCACGCCGAAGGCTATGTTGTTGAAGATGGTGTCGTTGAACAGGATGGGGTCCTGGTTCACATTGCCCATGAGGCTTCGGAGCTCTTTCACGGACACTTCCCGGATGTCTTTTCCATCGATGGTGATGCGGCCGAGGGTGACATCCCAGAAACGGGGGACGAGGTCCACCAGCGTGGTTTTTCCGGCGCCGGATTCTCCCACGATGGCTATCATCTTGCCGCGGGGGATCTCCAGGTCTATATGGTTGAGTATCTGCTTGCCGTCTTCATAGGAAAAACTCACATCCTCCAGGCGGATGCTTTCGCTGAAGTCCTTGAGCGGCAGCGGATTCTCCGGGTCCTTGATGTTGTTGTCGGCCTCCAGGATGCGGTTGATGCGTTCCATCGAGGCCATGCCTTTGGGGATGCTGTAGGTGGCGCGGGACAGTTCCTTGATGGGTTCGATCACCGAATACAGGATGACCATGAAGAAGATGAACTGCGGGGCGTCCATGAATTTTCCGCCGAAGAAACTCTCTCCCCGGATGATCATGGCGCCGCCCACCAGCAGCACGATGGCAATCATGATGGTGCCCAGGAACTCGCTCACGGGATGGGCCGTGGCCTGGCGGATGCTCACGCGGGCCAGTTTACGCCGCATATTGTCCGTGATGTCCAGGAAGCGGCGGGACATCTTCTTCTCTGCATTGAAGGCTTTGATCACGCGCAGGCCGCCCAGGGTTTCGTCCACCTGGCTCATGGTATCGCTCCAGAGGGTCTGCGCCTCCAGGGAATTGCGCTTGAGCTGCTTGCCGATGATGCCCATGACCCACACGAAAGCCGGGGCGAAGACAATGGTGAAGGCCATCATTTCCGGGCTCAGGAAAGTGAGGAAGGCGAAATACAGGACGATGAGGATGGGATTCTTGATGAGCATGGAGAGGGAGGCCATGAGGGAATTCTCCACCTCCGACACGTCTCCGCTGATGCGGGCGATGATGTCTCCCTTGCGCTCCTCCGAGAAAAAGCCGATGGGAAGGGCCAGGATCTTGTTGTAGATGCGGTTCCGGATATCTTTTACCACCCCGGTGGAAATGGGGACCATGACGGCGTTGGATCCAAAGTAGCAGGCCGTCTTGAGGGCGGTGAAGACAATCATGACAGCGCCAAGCAGGAGCAGGGTGTTCATGGCCCCGTGCTGGGCGATATGCTGGGACACGTAATAGTAGAAATTGTTCATGAGCGTGTCCTTGAAATTGTACGCCTCACTGCTCCAGGGAATGAATTCGTACTGGGTGGTGTCTACTTTGAAAAGGATGTTGAGCAGCGGGACCAGGACGGCGAAGGAAAAGATGTTGAACACCACCGACAGGATGTTCAGCACCACCGCTCCGCCCAGGTATCCCTTATAGGGGGAGACGTACTGTCTCATCATCTTCAGAAAATCACGCATGCCGTTCCTACTATTAACTTACAAAGATATAAAATTCCCTGCATCTTTGCAACCGGAGGAACAGCTATAACAATCTGTGCAGGAAATGGTAGATGAGGCGGATGCGCCGGTAAAGCAGGGAGTAGTCCAGGGTATCCGGCGTGTCAAGCGGCTTGTTGTTGTTGAGGGTGATGCCGGAGGTGAACATGACGGCGGGAACGTCATGGTCCAGGAACACGCGCTGCTCGCAGATGCGCCTGTAGAACAGCGCGGTGAAATCCTTGCTTCCATAATAATCGAAGCCCAGGTCCAGGCCCAGTCCCTTCTCCGAATTGGCGCGTTCCAGGGTCCGGCGGTAATCCGGATTGTCGTTGAGCAGGATAAGATAGTCCGGCCGATCCTTGTTGATGGGGGCGAGGGAGGAGCCCAGCTGGTCCAGATTCACCACCAGGGAGGTCTGGAGGCCGTTCCGGGTGAGGAAGGAATAGAGGGCTTCGGCCCCGGCCATGCCCTGCTCTTTGGCGTCCAGCGCCACGAACAGGAGGCTTAGGCTGTAGGTCTTCCCGCAATCCCGCATCTGGGCGAACATCCGGGCCAGGCCCAGGAGGGCGGCCACCCCGGAGGCATTGCTGTCCGCTCCGGGATAAAAGTTGCCGTTGAGGGTACCCAGATTGTCGAAATGGGCCATGACCACTATGAACTTCTCCGGAATGGAACTGCCTTTAATATAGCCCATTACATTACGGCCGAAGGAACCGTTGGAGGTGCGGAAGCCATGGAGGAAGGTGCCGGAAAGCGGGGTTAGCTTGCATGCCCGGAACTGTTCCTCCAGCCACAGGGCCGTCTTCTGCGCACCGGGCGTCCCCGTGGCCCGTCCGCCCGTCTCCGGGTTGCAGAGGAATTCCACCTGTTGCCTGAGAAGAGTAGAATCCAGCACGGTCTCTCCGTTGAGGGGACTTACGTTATAACGGACCTGATTGGCGGGCCCGGCCAGAACAGGGAAGGCCATGCCCAGCAGCGCAGCAAAAAAGACAAATATTTTTAGTATCTTTGTCATTTGGCGCGAAATTAGATATTTCAGCGCGGAAAAAGAAATTTTTTTGATGAAAAAAGCCCTCTTCCTACTGCTCTGCATGCTGCTGGTTCCGCTGGCGGCCAGGGCGCAGTACGACAAGGACGTATTCTCTTTCCGCGGCCGCAGCGCCCTGCAGGACGGCCGTCTGGCCGATGCGGTGGCCAATTTCAACATCCTGGCCCAGCTGGACAGCACGGACCATTGGACCTTCTTCTACCGCGGCATCGCCAAATACAACCTGGGAGACATCCGCGGCGCCCGGGCCGATTTCTCCACTTCCGTCCGCCTGAATCCCGTTTTCACATCGGGCTATCATTACCGTGCCATTACGGAAAGCCGTACCGGGGACTACGATGCGGCGCTCCGGGACCTGGAGGAGGCCATCCGCCTGCGGCCCGGTTCCTCCGGCCTGTATTTCACCCGCGGGGTAACTTATTTCCTGAGCCGCCAGTTCGAGCGGGCCATCAAGGATTTTGACAAATACGTGCGCCAGGAACCCAAGGATCCCTCCACTTATCTTAACCGCGGAGCTTCCTACCTGTTCCTGGGCGATACCCTTAAGGCGCTGGAAGACTATGACCGGGCCATCAAACTGGACCGCTTTGAGCCGGAAGGTTATGTCCGCAGAGGCGCGCTGAAGGCTTCGCAGGGCTCCTTCGAGGAAGCCATGCAGGACTATAACCGGGCCCTGGACCTGGATTCCACCCTTACCCTGGCCTATTTCCAGCGGGCGCTGGTGCATTCGGAGCAGGGACACCTTAACGAGGCCATGGCCGACCTTAACAAGGTGCTGGACTATGAGCCGGGCAATGCCCTCACCCTTTATAACCGGAGCCTCTTATCGGCCCAGGTGGGGGACTTCGAGGGGGCGCTGTCGGACATGGACCGCGTGATAGCCATCAATCCCGGCAACGTGCTGGCGTACTTCAACCGCGCCGGCTTTTTCATTGACATGGAGCGCTGGGACGATGCCCTGGCAGATTACAACAAGGCCATCGAACTGTATCCGGATTTTGCCAAGGCCTACCAGAACCGCGCCTATGTGGAACTGCAGATGGGCATGACACGGGCTTCGCGGGAAGACTACCGCACCGCGCAGCGGAAAGTGGCGGAATACCGCACCAGCACCGCTTCGGGGGCCGATTTTGCCGATACTACCAAGAAATACAGCAGCCTGCTGGCCCTGGATGCGGACTTCGCCCGCTCCGGTTTCGACAACGAAATGCTGCGTCACCGGGATATCGACATCAACCTGAAGCCGCTGTACAAGTTCGTGCTCACGGATGCCAACGATCCCACCAATTATGCGTTGGAGCACAAATACGAGAACCGGCTCCTGGACCAGTTCGTGGCCTCCCTGCCGCTGCCGGTGACCGTTTCTTCGGACCGGGACGCCACCTCTTCGGAAGCTGTCCTGGACGCCGCTGTGGGCAGCGGGGCGGCAGGCGCCTTCCTCAAGGGCCTGCAGGAGCTTGGCAAACGGCAGTACTCCCAGGCTCTGCAGCAGTTCTCGAAGGCGGCGGAAGCAGACCCGTCAGGCGTGTATGACCCGTATTACAAGGCTTTCTACCTTATGAACCGCGGCGTGCTCCGAGCCGAAATGATTGAATTCATAGCCTCCTTCGAGTCCAACGTGCAAACCCTCACGATGGACGACCAGAAGAACACCCGGGCCCGCGTGCGGGAGCAGGTAACCCAGGAATACGACTATTCCGAAGC
>JAEEGJ010007123.1_pt1 | contig 32558 bp, 31 predicted proteins | sample 8958761 | NCBI WGS metagenome assembly JAEEGJ01 (sample SAMN16246546, study PRJNA631951) | gut metagenome | biome: gut microbiome; feature: rumen; material: RS-attached | host: Bos | place: Iran: Karaj | collected 2018-10
AGCCCGATCTATACGGCAATGGAGGAAGGGGCTATCGCGCGTGTCGAGGAGATTTCGCGCTGTGCGAGCGAGGTGCAGGATGCCTTGATCTCGATCCTTTCTGAGAAGAGGATCGCCATTCCTGAACTTTCTGAGGAATTGGCTGCGAAAAAAGGCTTCTCCATCATCGCTACCGCAAATACAAGAGATAAGGGTGTAAACGAGATGAGCTCCGCTTTGAAGCGCCGTTTCAACATCGTGGTCCTGCCGGCACCGGCATCTATTGAAGCGGAGATGGAGATCGTTCAGACAAGAGCAGCCAAGCTGGCTAATGATTTTGAACTTCGTGCCTCAATGCCGGATGCAAATACCGTGGAAAAGGTTGTTACCATCTTCCGCGAGCTTCGTGCAGGACAGACTATCGACGGTAAAGTTAAGCTGGCACAGACCAGCGGTGTGCTCTCGACGGCAGAAGAGATCTCACTGATCGTGAACAGCATGGCACTGGCTGGAAGCTTCGGCAACGGCAAGGTAACAGATGCCGAACTTGCGAGCGCGCTGCAGGGAGCGATCGTGAAAGACGATAAGAAAGATGCCAAGGTATGGGAAGAATATCTTGAGAACGTGATGCGCAAGCGCGGTAAGGAATACAGTACGCTTTATTCGGAGTGCAGGAGCCTGCTCTAAATTGGGAAAGATCACTTATTTCGGAATCCGGCATTTATCGCCGGTATGTGCATACTATCTCCGGGAATTGCTGCAGAATGAAGAACCGGGGCTTGTTCTGATCGAAGGACCGTCGGACTTGAACGGTCTTATGGACGGACTTGTGTCGGAAGAAGCAGAACTGCCTGCAGCGATCCTGGCATACACGAAAGAACCGCCTGTAGAGACAGTTCTCTATCCTTTCGCGGAATTTTCGCCGGAATATCAGGCCATTCTCTGGGCGAAGGAAAAGGGCGTCAAAGCACGCTTTATAGATCTTCCTTCCAGTGTTGAACTCGGATACTACAAAGAACTTCGAAGACGCGCGGATGAAGCAGAAGAAGAGATGATGTCCTCCCAAAGCATTGATGAGGACGGGGACAATGAAGAAACGGACAGCGAAAGTTCCGGACAGGATAAAAAAGTATCCGTATATGAACAGATTGAACAGCTGACCGGCATACCGCACGATTCTTTCTGGGAGTATACCTTTGAAGGGTGCAGCAACGGCGAAGAGCTCACTGCTGCAATGGACACGTACGGTGCTTCTCTGCGCGAGTTTTCGGAGGCTGATAAAGACAGTTTCAAGGCTGAGCACGAGGAGCTTCGTGAATGCCATATGCGCCGTATGATCGCGGAGGCTGCAGCGGAAGATCCTGACCGTAGCATCGTCGTAGTGACCGGTGCGTTTCATACGTCTGCAGTAAAGAAAGAGTATTCGGAAGATGACCGCAAAAAGACTGATGCTGTTCTTGCCGGCAAAATGAATCTGAAGGACTGCAATGCGACTCTTATGCCGTATTCATATTACCGTTTGTCGGAACATTCCGGCTATGGGGCAGGTGCGAAGGCACCGAATTATTTCGAGATCCTGTGGAGGTGCCGTAATGCATTAGGAGGAGCTCCGGGCGGCGATATGGCCGCTTCGGAATATTTGACCAGAGTGGCAGCTTATCAGAGACTGCACGGCGGAATGGCGTCATCAGCTCAGGTAATTGAGGCACTCAGGCTTGCAAATGAGCTGGCTGCGATGAACGGCGGAAAATATCCTTCTCTGGCGGATCTTCGTTCTTCTGCCATTACATGTATCGGAGAGGGAAGTTTTGCTGAGATTTCGGTTGCTGTAGCCAATACCGAGATCGGAACCAGGATCGGTCAGATGCCGGAAGGAACGGTATGTACCTCCGTACAGGAAGATTTTCTCCGTCAGTTGAAGGTTTTGAAACTGGAAAGATTCAGGAGCAGCGAACGTCAGGAACTTGATCTGGATCTTCGTGAGAATCTGCGCGTGAAATCGCAGGAAGCGGCGTTCCTTGATCTGAACCGTTCATTTTTCCTGCACCGTATGTCAGTCCTTAAGACCGGATTCTGCTCGCAGGAAAGATACAGGCAGGATACGGCTACATGGGCGGAGAAATGGAGCCTTCAGTGGACACCGGAGTGCGAGATACGTATCGTCGAGGAATCCCTTAAAGGAGATACCATAGAAGAGGCCGCAGTGACTGTACTTGGTGAGATGCTGCGCGCTGCGGAGAATGTGAAGCAGACATCGGCAATCCTCTCAAAAGCGCTCGAGGCAGGACTGACAATATGCGTACGGGAAGCCATCTATGCTGTGCAAAACAGCGCGGCAGGAAATGAAGCTATCCAGGATGTCGGCTGTGCCATCGGAGATCTTTCCATGACGGTACGCTTCGGCAACATAAGGCGCATGGATCTGTCCGGGATCGAGCCGCTGATGGAAAGACTGTTCCTGAAATTCTGTCTGAATCTTCGAAAAGAATGTGTCTGCGATGAAGCGGCAGCAAAAGAGATCCTTCCGGCACTTGCAACGGTATGGGATGCGGTGCAGCTTCATGAATTTCTTGATAAAGACAGGCTCATACACGCGTATATGGAACTGGCGGAGGATGATATGGCAAATCCCCTCCTGTCAGGATTTGCATGCGGAGCCTTGGCTGAACGCGGCGATATCGATGCGGAAAAGCTCTATTCCTTGATGGAACGCCATCTTGCAAAAGGCATGCCGTCAGCAGACGGTGCATATTGGTTTGAAGGACTGGCAGAGAAGAATCACAGAGCCCTGATCGCCAGACTGGGCATCTGGGAGCATCTGGCTGCATATATCCGTTCTTTGGACGAGGAAGAATTCAGATCTGCTGCGATCTGTCTAAGGAGGACGTTCTCTACTTTTTCGCCGGCGGAGAAACTGGACATTGCAGAAAATATCTGCGAGATCCTTGGCATAAATGCAACTTCCGCTGCCGCATACGTGAACGGCACGTTGACGGAAGAAGAGAGCCAGGCGGTGCATGAAGCGGAACAGAGCGCCATTGGTGATGTGGACGATTTTGACTTTGATATTTAGCACATGATGCGGGATTAAATGACAACAGGGAAGCGAAATGGAAAATAATACAGATCTGACAACTACACAGACAACCGATACCGCAGAACAGCTGAAGAAGTGGCGTCTGTTGCTCGGAAGCGAGAGCGAGAGCGGTTTCCCTGCAGGAAGCATGGGTCTGATGTCGGCAGAAGAAATGCTGATGGATCAGGCGCTTTCACAGATCTACGGATGGGATAAGGAGAACGGCAGCGCCGGAGGCAAAAAGATGGCTTCACCGGTGCTTACGAAGTGGCTCGGAGATTTAAGGACGCTATTCTCGCCTATGCAGGTGCGCGTGATCCAGAACGATGCGATCGAGCGTATGGGAATGAAGGAGCTTTTGTTCGAACCTGAGATGCTGTCGGAACTTGCTCCGGACGTTTCCATGGCTTCGCTTCTCCTGATGATGAAGGACCAGATACCGAAAAAAGCAAAGGAACAGGCAAGGGAGTATATCCGCAAGATCATTGAAGAGATCAACAAACGCCTTGCAGATGATGTGCGCAGGTGTGTCAGTTCGGCAGTAAATAAAAGAGAACATTCTCCTATCCCTTCGGCCAGCGCTCTTGACTACAAACTGACTATAAGAAGAAATCTGAAGAATTATGACCGGGGCACCGGATCGCTTTATCCTGAGAAGTTCTATTTCTTTGAACATGCATCTACGGCAAGAAGCGCTTCAAGGACGATCGTTCTGGATATCGATCAGAGCGGCTCCATGGGTGAATCGGCCATCTATGCTTCCGTAATGGGATGCATTCTTGCAAGTATCAGCTCCGTAAAGACCCATGTGGTTGCATTTGATACTGAGGTCACGGATCTCACGGAATTGTGTGAGGATCCTGTTGAATTGCTTTACGGCATACAATTGGGCGGAGGAACCAATATCGAAAAGTCTGTCGCTTACTGCAGCGGATTGATCGCGGCACCGGCAAAGACGACAATGTTCCTGGTAACGGATCTTTATGAGAACGGCAACCGCGCAGGCCTTTTGCAGCGTCTTTCTGATTTGAAAGAGTCCGGCGTGACCATAGTTGTACTGCTTGCTATTTCCGACAGCGGAAAGCCTGTCTATGACCATCAGCTGGCAGAAAGGATCTCAGCGATGGATATCCCATGCTTCGGCTGTCCGCCGGAAAAACTGCCGGAACTTCTTGAGCATGCGCTCAAGCACCGGACGATGGATTCCTTTGTTGAAAGAAACGTCTGACCGCTAAGTGATACATAAAATGAAAATGGAAGAACAGATAATAGCAAAAAACAAACAATACTGGGATGATCATGCTGATCTCTGGTTTGGAACGACTGCTTTACCTAAATACGGAGTTAAATTTGTCACTGAAAACGACCTTCATTTCTTTTCGGATGTTGCAGGGAAGAAGGTCCTTGAACTTTGCTGCGGCAGCGGGCATTCACTCAAATATCTGTCTGAAAAAGGTGCCGGAGAACTGTGGGGATTGGATCTGTCACAGAAGCAATTGGATAATGCCAAAAAGCTCTTGAATGAGAGTGGCTGCAGTCCTAAGCTCATATGTGCACCGATGGAAGCAGAGAGCGGCATTCCCAAGGATTATTTTGACTATGTTTATTCAATTTACGGAATAGGCTGGACGACAGATCTTGACGGGACATTCAAGAAGGTCAATTCGTATCTTAAGAAAGACGGTATTTTCATCTTCAGCTGGGGGCATCCGCTTCACTACTGTGTAGCAAAATCTTATGAGACCGGAGAAGATGTTGCAGATAACGGAAAGATGGTCTTTTCGCGCAGTTATTTTGATGAGTCCTACTTTAAGATGCCTGTTCACGACACAACGGTAACATTTGCAAACAGGAAGATCTCAACATATGTTAATGCGCTGTATGATGCAGGTTTTATAATCGAAAAAATGGTCGAGCAAACCGATGAGAAGTCTTTAAATGATACTGAAGATAACAGCCCCAAGGCACAAAAAGCGAAAATGGTTCCGCTTTCAATGTGTTTCAAATGCAGAAAGCTTTGAGCACAAAATAAATGTGCAAGGGAGTAAGGGATTGATCTAATGTCAGGCATAATACCAAAGAGAGCACGAAGTTTTCCGTTATTTTGGATCAGCGGGGGTATTGCAGGACCAGGTCTTATTGTCATGGGCTGCATTATCATTCACTCATTCCTGGGCTTGGATCCGGCCGGAAGAGACGGCAGCATGCTGTTTGCGGGTATATCCATCCTGATCCTTGGCCTGGCGCTTTTAGCGGGTGTCATAATAACATTGAGAATAATGGCTAACCCGAATGACCTGTCTTTTAACGTTGATGTTACCTGTGCTAAAGGCAGAAAAAAGTACAATGTAGACAGGCTTATAAACCGTATCGGGAAATGTCGCAACAACGTTTTGCTGTTTAACACGGATGAAGGACAGATGCGCGTTTTCGGAGCAGGGGACAAATTGATCACCGAGATATTTATACCCGAAAAGGACGGTTTTAAAACATATCACCTTACAGATCCGTCGGTAACCGATGAAGAACCGGTTATCTTAAGCACTGTCTTTTTCGAAAGATTTCCTGTGAGAAAAAACAGGCTAAATAAAAAAGAACCGGTGATAAAAGCGATCGAAACACTCTATGAGACACAGAGTTTAGCGCAAACAGCGGCTTTGTTGCCTTTTGCGGATACAACTGAAGAAACAATAATACTGATCGAAAACGATGCATATATAATCCCTGCAGTTCCTCTTGTATTTCCCAAGAAACAGAAGGACAGGGACAGAGCCGTCAAGGAAAAGGAAGAGCGCGAGAACAGAGCAATGCAGGTGCTCCGTTCAAATAGATCCTAGGCTTTCTTTTTCGCTGCCTTATCTTGATACATCTGTTCGTCTGCACGCTTGCTTACATCTGCAACTGACTTATCGGTATTGATGTCATAAGAAGACATTCCGCAGGCGATAGAAACATAATCCGGCGGCAGCGGCAGATCATCAGAATAAGGGCTCATCAGTTCATTTATCTTATTCATCAGAGATTCACGGTTTTCGTAATCTTCGCCGCTCAATACTGCAACGAACTCATCTCCGCCCATCCTGTATACAGGGCTGTGCTTGAAGACGCTGCAGATCAGATGGCATGACCTGATAAGATACTCGTCGCCGGCTTCGTGGCCTAATGAGTCATTGATCAGCTTCAAGCTGTTTACATCAAACATAGCAATGGCAAATCTTAAGTCTGACTCAGTGTTTATCTGCGCCTGAAGATGCTTTTCCTTGTCATCATAAGCAATGCGGTTATTAACGCCTGTCAAAGGGTCTTTACGCATCAGATCCAAAAGTCTCTTATTGATGAGATCCAATGTAAGCGCGTGACGGAATTTGTCGAAAACCAGCGACATTCGTTTTTGATAGCTGTGAAGGAATTTGTCCTCGATCTTTTCGGGGCAGTCTCTGAAAATAATATATCCGTAAGCCAGTTCTTCCTCGTGCAGAGGCAGGAATACATAAAGGTGGCTGTCGCCCTCGCTGTCATAACCGGGCACCAGATCTCTTGGATTAAATGTCGGTTCTTCAAAACTCCTGCCGTCTTCCGTGGAATAGATCACTTCCATATTCCGGCTGTATCCTTCGGTATTGAGCTTAATATCCGGATCGTATATGGACAGGCCGAAGTTGGGTTCTAACAGGATATGGAATGAGTCACCTTCATAATCGTGGTTTTTCACTAACAGGTCGTGAAGATTTTTCCTGAACTCTTCGTAGGTTTTACATGCCAGAACGGTTGAATCGATAATATCAAGTTTTCTGTTGAAATATGTTGTCATGGCGCGCTTGTAATACTTATCGCGGCCCATCCGCCTTCTGAGCTTGTCGCTGTTGCGGGATTCATAGCAGCCGCAGCTCTCGCCCGGTACAAACTTACAGGGAATGATCTTTTCCTTCCGCTGCTCATTTCCGCCGGTCACATCTCTCAACAGACTGACAGCAGCGGCGCCCATCTCGTTAAAGCACTGGTCAACAGATGCTATGGACGGATCGAATACCTTGCTGTCTTCAAGGAAATCAAATCCTGTTACGAGAACGTCGCCGGGCACATCATATCCGTATCTGCCAAGTGTGATACAGGTTTCCATCGCAAGGCCGTCATTAGCGCAAATGAACGCGTCGGGAAGCAGTTCTTCTGCTTCACAGATCGCACTTATCTTTTTTGTGACTGCCGCATTTTCCCAGTTTGTGTAAAAGACTTCCTTCAAGTATTCTTCGTGGCCATTATCTGCCAGATAGTCTTTTATGGCCTTAAGCCTTAATTCGGAATCGTAAGATTCCTTTGTGCCAGCGAAAAACGTTAAGCGCTTAACGCCGTGTTCTTTTATCATATGTTCACAGAGATCTCTTGCAGCCTGATAATTATCCGATCCTACAAAGCATGCGTCATCTCTTTTGGCGCCCTGCATAATGACCGGGATGCCGGCTTCCTTACATCTTGCGATGATATTTTCGATCCTGTCTTTAAAATCCAGGCCGCTCGCAAATATCACCGCGCCGTCGAAGTCATGAAGGTCCGGAAGATTAAAGATATTCATATCGCCTTTTTTAAAGGCATCGGTGTCCATATAGATGGGATAGCAAAGGAACAAAAAGACATCTGTATCTCCGTCATTCAAATGCCCTGTCATGCCCGTGATGAACTGACTGAGGATCTCAGTACACCAACCGGTAGTAAAAACAGCTATCTTTTTCTTCATAACAAGGCTCTCCGGTATCTTTCAGGAATTAATGACGCAGCTCCTCTTTTATTGCAGGATTAACTATTCTAATTTTACTGTGGTGCTGAGTATTTCTGATGAATATGCTTTTATTATTTTGTAAATTAAAATTGTTTTTTGAAAAATCGATTATAATCTATTTGTCGGGTCGTTCATGTTTTTATAGGGATAGGATGAAACGCAATGAACGGATATATGGTTTTGTAATCAGCATCAGCATTTAAGGAAAGCAGGAAAACATGGGATTTATAAGTAACATCGCAGGAACAATATCAGATTCGATCAATTCGGAGATCCAGGACCAGTATCTTGAGGCATTCAGAACTGATTCACTGGGTCAGGAAATGCTCGTTAAACGCGCGAAGCGCACAGATTCAAAGGGGTTCAATAAGGGGAATGCCGATATCATCTCGGCAGGATCAAAGGTTATCGTTCCTGAAGGCACTTATGCACTCATGATCGACAACGGCGAGATCTCTGACTGCGTTGACACACCAGGCCTTTATACATGGGAAACATCATCTTCCGCATCTGTCCTCTCGGGCGGTGTTAAGAGCGTTCTGGGAGATGCTTTCGACAGGTTCAGATTTGCCGGCGAGATCACGAAAACACAGAGGATCTACTATGTAAACGCGCTCGAGATAATGAATCAGACCTGCAAGGAATACCTTAATGTTCCTTATCCCGATCCCGTTTACGGCAACCTCTATTTCAAGTTCAGGATAATGTTCTCTTTCAGGATCGTTGATCCTATCAAGTTCTTCAGGAAGACAGGTAAGGATACTTCCGTAGCGGATTTCATGGGCACTGAATACAGCCCGAAAATGCCTTTCCTGGAAGTGCAGGACCACATGGAAGAGGCCCTTAATCTCTGCGCAACCCGTGATAAGATCCCTTTCCCGAAGCTCCTCTCAGATAAGAGCAGGCTGAAGGATTCCGTAAACGAAGCAGTATCCAAGCAGTGGCTCGAGAACAGAGGCATGGTCGTAGAATCTATCACGATTGTAGACCTGACTCTTGATGAGAAGTCCAGAGCTCGTGTCGAGCAGTTTGATTCTGCCAAGCTTTTTGCTGACGATCCGGCCGCTTTAGGCGCACTGGTCGCATTAGGATTAACAGAAGCCATGCAGTCTGCTGCATCTAATCCTGCAGGTGCCGTCGGAGGATTTGCAGGCATGGGAATGGCAGGAACTGCTATAAGCGATCTGGGAACAGTAGTTCCTTTGGGGACTGCGAATATAGGCTATCCGGCTTCGAATGCAGCAGGATCTGCAGCAGAACCTGAAACGTGCCCTTTCTGTGGAACACCTCTGCCTTCAGGCACACGCTTGGAACACTGTCCGGCATGCTATGCAGACTTGAAGAATTAGATTTGGAATAAGGGAGGAGATAGACTATGAAAAAGCAGGTATTAACAGCAGGTCTTGTATTGGTTATGGCTATGACAGCATGCGCCAAAGCAGACGATCCGACCAGTGCAACAGGAAGCGAAACGGCCAAAGACATTGATGTAACCGAGAGCACAACTGAATCCGAGAGTGCTGTGACTGAACAAAAAGGCGGCGGGAGCGATTTCGAATCACAGCTCAAACTGCTTTCTGGTGAATACGGCAATTGGGAAAAAGAGATCTACGACTGGCAGCAGGTTACTAATGATGAGACAGATATGTTTGAAGTGTATAAGGTTGCTGTAGCAGATCTCAACCGTAACGGCCGTCTGGAATTAATATGTTCAGGTCTTCATGGAACAGGTTCATTTTCCGTTACATTCATATATGAAGTAAATGCGTCTTTTGACGGCATTACAAGGCTTTATTCAACAGACCGCGATGACGGCGTTGACAAGGGCGGAGATTTTACCAAACACAGTTTTTTCAACTGCTATAAAAAGGACGGAGTATATTACTACGCTGTAGACGATTATACAGGCACAGGCTGGGCTTTAACCGAAGAGTGTCTATATGCATATTCTTTTGACGGCAACATAGATAAAAAGAAGATCGGAGGATATGTCCTTAAAGTCGAGGATTATGAATTCAAGTCAGTACTCGTAAAGTTCTACGATGCGAAAAAAGCTTGTATCGACGGTGAAGAAGCTCTTAATAAGCTGATCGATGATTACTGGAAAGATTATGAAAAGCAGCCTTGCGTGAGATTAAACTGGGGTGATTTTCCCAAAGAGGATAACTGTTTTGATACCCTGAAAAAATCATTCGACATGTATGAAGAAGCATCCGATAAGACATGCGATCTTCTTCCGGGCTATAAGTCATTCCACGGTGAAGATCCGGAATATAACATCAGAAAGCCGGAGTGATCTCCACAGATAACGGGACAGGCAGAAAAGGTACGGCATTGGATTTAACGTTCAGTTGAAATGCCGTCTCTTTCGTGGATCCTTCTCTTATCTTCATACATGAGCTGGTCAGCCCGGTCAAAAACTTCATGGAATGAATGGTCTTTCTTACGGTCAAATACAGCACATCCGAAAGCGATCGAGATGCGTTCCAGATAGTTATCCGATGATCTATACTGTTCATCCAACAACTTTTTGAGCAGATCCTGTTTCTCATCGATCTTCGCATATTCGAGCACTGACGGAATGACCACGAATTCATCACCGCCGATCCTGAAAACCGTACTCATCGGGAATACTGTGCAGAGCATACTGGCTGCTTTCTGTATCGCTTCGTCACCGGCTTTATGGCCGAGATTGTCGTTGATATGTTTAAGATAGTTGAGGTCGCACATTACAACGGCAAATTCCGCGGTGCCGTTCTTGATCTGCTCGTCAATATATTCAACAGTATCTTCATATGCATGCTTGCTCTTGACGTTTGTCAGAGGATCAATGTATGCAAGATTCTTCATTACAACGAGGTCATCTTCCTGACGCTTCATTGTTTTTGCATCCTTTTCGATCTTCCTGTCCTGTGCTCTGACTGTAGCTTCGATTTCGTCCTTTCTCGCACGGATGTTATCTACCGCGATCCTGAGCGCCCTTGAGAGTTCTCCGATCTCGTTATTATCTTCAGGCGGGAGAACTACATCGTAATCACCTTCGCTGATCTCATTAGCAGCTTCGGTGAGCTTTCTCAAAGGTGTGGTTACACGGGATGCCATATATGTCGCTATGATCGCGAAAACGAACTCGATCCCTATTGTTATGGATACCATAAGGATCATTGTGAGGTCTCTTTCTTTATAGATATCGTCATATCCGTCACACAGAACGAACTTCATTCCGTTTCTGAGTGTTACAAATGCCATAACGCGGTCTCTGCCCTTGAAATAGTAACGGATCAGTTCATCGCCGGTTGCCGGCTGTGACATCAGCTCCTCGTTCTCAATGATCTGGTCTTCTTCGTCAGAATGCAGATTATCATGTTCCAGTTCATCAATGTGATAGTGGACACTTCCGTCGCCTTCTTTGAGATAAACATAACCTGTCTCGTGATATTCGAGCGAGTCTACCCATTCGAGAAGCCTGGTAAAACTGATGTCGACTCCGATGATAGCTACCGGAACATCATCAATATAGACAGGCTCCACATAAGAGATGAGGTAATCTTCAACGCTGTAATCGAAATAGGGTTTTGTCCAAAGTGCCTTCTTGTTTTGGATCGGTCCGTAATACCAGTATTCAGCAACGGGATCCTTCTCGATCTCTTCCTGGGTAAATGGTATATCAACGAACTTTCCGCTGTCATCCCTGGTGAAATAAACACCTTCCTCGCGGCCTGTAACACCGGTGATATCAAGCGAGTAGTGAATATATGCGCCCTGGACAAAATCGTTATCCTCGGTCATAAAGCAGATAAGATCAACTGCATCATCAACGATCTTATCGCGAAGCTCGGAATCTTCGGAAATCGTTTCCACATCCGGGATCTTGCTCTTTGCCCATCTGGAAAGAGAAGTGACGGCATCTTCGATCCTCAAAAGCTCAGTGTCTAAATCGTCACCGCGCTCCTCGCAGAACAGGTTCATATGTGAAGCTGCTTCTTCGGTAAGGATCTTACTTGTCATGACAAGACTGACCGTTACAAGAGTTGCAGCGAGCACAAAGGTAACAGCTATGATAAGCATCATCAATTTGGCGCTTATTGATGAAAAGAATGTTTTAGACTTTTTCATCTTACCTGTCCTGTCTTTCCAAGGTTTTCTAATATATTAATAATTTTAACTGCAAAATGTAAATAAAATTTTAGACAAAAGAAAGCATATTTGAAATAAATTTCTTTCAAAGAAATTTTGTAACGAAATCAGAGCTCATCCGTCTAACCCATATGAAACTCCGGGAAATCACGAAAAACCGGAGCGGAAAGGGGTTTATGGAAATGAATAACAGGAAAGCAATAACAAAACCGATAATACAAACTGCAGTGATCTTTGCTGTCTTCACAGGCATAGAGACCGCCATGGTCTATCTTGATGTATTTCCGGATTACAATATGCTTCTTTGCGCAGACATCCTCCTGAGAATCATTGCAGGAACAGCAGCATTGGTGCTTCTTGCAGGATATTCAAAGCGCGGTGAGAGTAAATATACGGTCAAAGAACTGTTTTCGAACAGGATACCTAAATGGACTTGGCTGGTCCTGATCCCGCTTATCTTAGACATTATTGCGCCGTTTTTTAAGCTGTTTACCGCATATGCCTTTTCTACAAGCGTCATCGTGACCCTTACCATAGTCATCATCCAGCAGTTTGCAACCGGCTTCTTGGAGGAATCACTTCACAGAGCCCTTATGATGAACGGCCTTATTATGCATAACACCGATACTGTTAAGCAGAGGCTCTTCACGGTAACTGTTGCAGGCGCATTCTTCGGACTCAGCCATGCTCCGAATATCCTTTTCGGCGAAAACCCTTTGATCCAGGTTCCTTCGACCTTTTTGTGGGGCATGTTTATTGCGGCAATCTATATGCTCTCGGATAATCTGCTGCTTGTAATGCTGCTCCACGCTTTCAGCGATTCAACTTTCAGGATCGTTAAGGGATTGTTCGGGATCGTTCCCGATGCTCCTGTCTGCAGGGCTGTTGATATCGGCAGGAACGTAATATCTTATGTGATTTTGCCCCTTATGGCGATATTGATCTGTGTTTTCTACGATAAGTTAAAAGGGAAACCGGAAAAGACAAGTGTAGAACAGCTGCCATGATATAATCGAAAAAACGGGGTGCTTAAGATGGATACATTTGTAGATGAAAGAGACTTTAATCTTTTAAGTCAGGACAAATATACATTTTCGGTAATGTCGAGGATCATAAAAGAAGAGTGCGCATTGCGCCTGTCAGATCACGAGAAGATGATCATTTGCTTTACAGGGCAGCCGTATCCCGTGTGGATATGGACTCCTGATGATGCACCGGAAGATGAGATGGAACGTGCATACAAGATTGCAAAAGACAATCTGCTGATGGATGGAGAGCACCGTTTTAACATCAAGTATGAACTGGCAGAATACTTTATCGCCAGAGCCGAAAAAGACGGTTTAGATCTTAAGATCTCAACGAACCTTTTTGCATACGACTGTCCTGCTCCTGTTGCTCCTTCAACGGTTGTGGACGGCGAGCTTCATCAGTGTAAAAAAGAGGATTTAGATGCCCTTGTCGACTTTTTCGATATGTTTCATATAGCTGTCGGAATAGATCAGGAGAGCCGCGAACAATACAAGGCTTATGCAGAAAACGATATAAAGGCAGGCACGGCATATTTCTGGAAAACAGGCGACGGTGAATATGCCTCCAGCTGCAACTGGCATCCTGCAGGGGATATGGCTTCAATAGGCCTGGTATATACGCGTGACGATTTCAGACGCAGACACTATGCGGAACACCTGGTCTATCAGGTAACGAAGATCGCTCAGGATGCAGGTTATTTGCCAATGCTCTATACGGATGCCGATTATGTTGCTTCAAATGCCTGCTATGAAAAGATAGGGTACATATTGAGAGGGAAACTCTGTACCATCAGTTGATTCATAAAAGCAAGTGATCTGTAAGCTTTGCTACTTTTTGCACCACAACGGTCAGGATTTGTATATAATAAATTCAGCGTTCTTCATTAAAACAGAAGGAAGCACGGAATAAAGATTATATGGATAGATTACCAGGAGGTGCCAAATGTATTGCCCGCAATGTGGAAAGCAAACAGACGAAAATGATTTATTTTGCGGAAGCTGCGGTAAACAGCTGAGAGCCGTTTTTGTACCTCTGCGTCAACCGGTTTCACAGCAGAATACTTCCAAGCCTCAGCAGAATACGGCTCCCAAATCTCAGCCGGCACCCGGTCCCGGTTCAAGGGCTGTGACAAGCTCTTTTCCCAGAGCCGGATTTACATCTTCGCCCAGACCGGAACCGAAGCCCGCACCTGTAACTCCCAAGCCGGAGCCCAAGCCTGCACCTGCAGCAGCACCGAAGCCTGAGCCGAAAACTGAAACTGCAGCAGTTCCTCAAATCGAGCCCCAGCCTGCACCGGCTGTGATCGCTAAGCCTAAGCCCCAAGCAGTTCCCAAGACCCAGCAGCTTATTACTACGCCTCAGCCGGGTCTTCCTAAAGACACCTGCTACGATGCTGACGGCAAACTCACATGGTTTTACAGGGACTTGGAAAAAGACCCGACAGGAAATTTCGTTATTAAATTCGTTTTCGAGGAAGACCATATAGCAAACTATGACGGCATTGATATCAGCAGTCAGTCTATGGCTGATGCCCAGGTCAGCATCCGCTACTACTATAAGAGAGTTACCATAGTCGAGCGCCACGCTGAGACCGGATGGATATTCTTCAGACACGGCATCGACAGATATTTCCTTAAGGTAAGTCCTGATCAGATCGATTTTGTCCTGGATGAATTCATGAAGAGGTGCCCCGGCTCTAAGATGGGCGTTGTTAAGCAGTGGTAAAATGTAATCCGGCCAAAAAAAACGGATACATTTTTAAATACTGCAACATTTCCCTCCTTTTATCTGTATATAGGGCAGAAGGAACAATCAAGGAGGACACTCAAAATGAAGATTACACCTGCAAAAGACTATAAGAAGCCCCTCTACGCAGTAGGTTTGGCAGCTACAGTAATGACAATGGCCGTAACAGGATGCACAGCTCCTGCCACCAAGTCCAAGGATAGAAGCAAGAACTCTACAGATTACTTCTATATGCAGATGCTGGGCGGCACAACTCTGGTTGGCGAAGAACCCGATGACGTAGGACTCGCCGGAGACGTAGAGGTTGTTGATCCTGATGTGGATTATGCCGGTGAAACAACGGTAAGTGAGCCTGCTGAGACTGATGTTAGACTGGAGGGCGGTGCCCAGGTAAACGGATGATCTGAACTTATGAATCTGACGCTTCATTTAACAGATAACTGCAACATGGACTGCACATACTGCCTCCGCGAAAAGTGTCCGAAGGACATGAGCGAAGAGGTCCTTATAAAGGCCTGCGATCTTGCTTTTTCAAAGGGCAGCATCGCCGGTCTTTGTTTCTTTGGCGGAGAGCCTCTGCTCAAGAAAGACCTAATCTATAAAGCGTTGGATTATTGTGAAGACAAGGCCGCTGAAACAGGCGTCAGATTCAGCTGCAAGATGACGACCAACGGAACGCTTCTTGATGAAGCTTTCATCGAGCGCGCGAAAAAAGCAAAGATGGGAATCGGCCTTTCCTTTGACGGCAAGGCGCAGGATGTGTGCAGGATTTTCGTCGGAGGCAAGCCTACATCAGCTGTTGTCGAAGAAAAAGCAAAACTCCTTTTAAAACACATGCCGGACTCTGTAGCGCTTGCGACGATCGCTCCCCAGGCTGTTCCTTATTACGCTGAATCAGTTAAGTATCTGCACGATCTGGGTTTTCACAAAGTCTCAATGGTCCTCGCATACGGCAAGAGAGTCAACTGGACCGATGAAGATCTCGATGCATTAAGAATCCAGCTCGAAAAGACCGCAGAATATATGAAGGAACTGTTCATCAAGGATGAATGGTTCTATGTGTCTTCCATAAGCGTTAAGATCGCTGACTGCATCAAAGGCTTTAACTCAGCCGAGCGCTGCCATTTAGGCGTCAGACAGATGCCCGTAACACCTAAAGGAGACCTTTATCCCTGCACATCTTTTATAGGAGATGAAAAATACCTCCTGGGAAATGTTTTCGAAGGCCTCAATAATGTGAAAGTGATCGAGCTCGCTAAAAAGGCCTCCACACCTGAGACATGCATTGGCTGCGATCTTGTTAAGCGCTGCACCAATTCCTGCGGCTGCGCTAACAGGATGAACACAGGGGACGAAAACAAGGTATCGCCTCTGCAGTGCACATACGAAAGAATGCTGATAGAGGTCAGCGATGCTTTAGGCGAAGAGTTGTTCCAGATCGATCCTGAGAGATTTAAAAAGTATTTCGCAAGATAATTTACGGGCTTGTTGTAAAGCCTGTGATCTTCCATTCAATATTATCAGTCTGTCTTAGTATGACATAAAACGATGTGCTTGTTTCTCCAACCAGCGCGGAATCTTTAGAAGGTTCCATATCAACAGTAACAAACACATAGGCTTCCAGATCGTTATTATCCTTGTATTTGTAGGTAATGTCCTGGTAGGATGTGAGCTTTGCGGAGATCATTCCGTAAACGTCATTTTCATGGAAAAATTCATTGCTGCAGTTCATAGTGCAGAACTTTTTCATTGACTGGTAATCCGGAGTCGCAAAAGAAGTGAAAAAGTCCAGGATCACTGCGCCGATCTTAGCGCTGTCATCATGGCTGTATATAAGGCTCTTTTCAACGCCGTCAATATAGATCTTGGATATTTTGCCATCTTCTCCAAACATGAAACGGGCAATGGAGCCGTCTTCCATATTCCATGAGTAGTATTTGCCGTCGGTATAGCTATGATAGGAACCTAATTCGATCTGCAGATCATCTAATGTATAGTTCCTGCTTACGTTGGTTAAGTATTCTCTGGTCACCGGCATAAAAGTTTCAGAAACTATGGCCACATCGCCGTCAATTTGAGGTTCGGCAGTGGTAGATGTTATTTCACCTGCGATCTGGCAGCTTGTCATGAGTACAGTCGAAGCAACAAGAGCTGCACCGGCAGCGTATACGGGAACTTTTGAATTGTGCTTTTGTTCTAGCTTCATGGCCGTACTCCTTTCCTCTCTTTATTATACCTGCTGCGCGAAAATAATTCTTAATTACCCTTAAGAGCGCTCCAGCCGACATCCTTCCAGCACTTGCCGGTTCCGATCTGGCTTACTGATGAATAGTAGGGCATGGGAAGAGTGCCTGTCATGGGGACTTTCTGGGTAAGAACGTCTGCAACTGCATTGCCGCCTTCGGTGCCCGGCAGATACAACATGATGCATGAATCCCATTCATTGAGATACTGATCGATGATAACGTTTCTTCCTGCTGCAATGAGCGTAACGACAGGCTTTCCGGACTGTGCTGCGAGCCTTATGGAATCCGCATTTCCGGGAAGACCCATATTGCCTGTGAGTGACAGGTCATCTGTATCTCCGTACCATTCTGCATAGGGCTTTTCGCCGATGCAGAGGAGCACGATATCGCAGGAACCGATCTGGTTTTGGTCAGTTACGATCTCAAAGCCGCCTTCTTTAGCTGCTGCGGTGAGAGCTTCAACGATAGAGCTGCCTTCAGACCTGAAATGATTGGCGCCAATATTCATGTCTCTGATGGTTTTGTCGGTCTCGCCCTGCCACCAGTTGGTCCAGCCGCCGCAGAGAACGCCGATATCGTCTGCTGCAGGTCCTGTAACGAATACTTTCATGCCGGGCTTTATATACATGTTTTCGCCGGCTTTAAGAGGCACGAAGGACTCGGCAGCGAGCTTTCTTGCCACTTCATGAGATCTCTGGCTTCCGAATTCATAGGAGGGATTGATCTTTTCCAAATAGGGATCGTCGAAAAGACCTGCTTCCTTTTTGACTGTTAATATCCTGATAACTGCATCGTTTATTCTGTCTTCGCTGATCTTGCCTTCCTTTACGCCTTCCACAATGAATCTCATGGCATTGGCGTGTTCGGTCTCGGTCATGAGCATGTCGACACCTGCATTTACGCAGAGGATAACGTTCTCTTTGTAATTGGCGCCGGAGCAGTTCATGACGGAATCCCAGTCTGTAAGAACGATGCCCTTAAAGCCCATGTCATTCTTGAGATAACTGATGTATTTTTCGTTCTCGTGCATCTTCGTGCCGTTCAGGGAAGAATGCGAGAGCATTATGACCTTAACGCCTTCGTCGATCAGTGCCTGATAGATAGAGAGCTGTTCCTTGATCTGATCTTCGGTAAGCTTTGAATCGCCCCTGTCGAGAGGTGTGCTCTCGCCTGTACCGTAAGTGATCATGCCGTCGCCGAAGAAGTGCTTCGGGCATGCCAAGACGCCTTCAGACATAAGGCCCTTTGTATATGCAACGGCGAGCTCTTTTACGATCTTATAGTCTGAAGAATAGGATTCATAAGTTCTTCCCCATCTGGGGTCATTTGCGGTAGCAACGCAGGGCGAGAAGTTTAACATCATGCGCGTTTGTGCGACATCGCTTCCTGCGAGCTTTCCGTATTCTTCGGTAAGTTCTGTATCGCGCGCTGCGCCTATATTTATGTTATGCGGGAAAATGACGCATCCTGATGCAAAGTTAACTCCGTGAACGCTGTCGTTACCGTAGATGAACGGGATAGGAGCTTCGTTCTGAAGAGCATTTGTCTGATAATCGGTAACTGTTTTTTTCCATTCCTCTGCAGTGGGCATCGGGAAGTCATCTTTTCTCGAGAGTATCGATCCGTAATCCGTGACCCTCATCTCGGAGGCATCGACGTTATATATCGTGGGCTGCATCATCTGTGCGGCCTTCTGTTCCAATGTCAGCGACTTGCAGATCTCTTCGGGAGTCATCGGTGAATAATCGACAGCAGGTTTATTAGTCACCTCGCTGCTCTCGGTCATTGGGGCAAATACGCTGCCCTTATCTATGCATGCTGTTGAAGCCGTAACTGACAGGATCAAAAGTCCTGCGATCAATCTTTTTGCTTTCATAATTCCTTCCCGCCAAAAACAGTCAAATATACTTTGATATTTTACATTACCATTTAATTTTTTACATTGGCACCTGGCTTTCGCGTTTTTTGTTGAATTCAAGTTATGGCTTTTATATAGTTCACGTAATTCAAATGCAAAGGGGGGCTGAAAGCTTAGGAGACACTACAATCACATACCTTCCGTAAGGTGCTATCAAGCATAGAAAACAAACATTATAGGAGTACGAAAAATGAAGAAATTAATCGCATCAATTCTTGCAACAGTTTCTGTAGTAACGATCTTTGCAACAGGCGCTGTATCTGCAAACAACAATGAAGACAAGCCGTTTGGTTTTACACTTCCCGCTTATGACTGGTACGTAAGATATACAAGTGGACGTAGCAAGATGGATACTTCCCCTTCTTACGTTAATTTCTCTTCATCAGTTTACGGTTCAGTACAGCAGTACGGTGTTCAGTTCTCAGTTCATGGCGGTTACACCCAGAACAATTGCATTGAAAACTGCACTTGCTACGGAACATCCTGCATCATTAAGCCCGGCACAGCAAGACGCATTCATACCAATGTAAAAGAATGGGGTTATTCCTATGCATTCTTAGGTGCAAGCGCTCCTAACAGCTATGTAGCAGGTAAGTCCATCTCCGGCGTCTGGAGCCCCGATTCTACAGGAAGCGCAGCGTTTGCTAACTGATAATGAAGAAGATTGATAGAACATTACTGATCCTTGTTTTAGGCTGTGGTATCGCATTAGGCACCACAGCCTGCAAGCGGGATTCTGAATTATATAATGCGTTGTCTGCTTCGTCAGACGGACCTGTCCCGGAATCTGCTTCGGAATCAACAGAGCATGTTGTAAATACCGACGATACGAGAATAATGGTCGATCCGTTTGAAGAGATGAAAAAACAGGCATCCGACATTACACCAATCGGGAGCAGCGCTGTATTTTCAGATCCCGAAACTTTACTCGAACACACAGTAAAAGTGGTGTCAGTAAGTTACGGAAAAAGTCTTAGCGAAATCGGCGTAAGCACCAACAACATAGAAGGATACTTATTCGAAAAGGGTGACATCGAATCTTCCGGTGAGGCCAGGCAGGGATATAAGTTCATGGTTATTAACTGTGAAGTTACAAGAACTCACGGGCTTTCCGAAAAAATAACAGCTGACGATGAAAGAAACAGGTTTGCCATTGCTGATGCCTGCATCATGAACAGCAAATTTGAACCTTGTGATGTCTTTGAAGCAGGCTTGGTTCAGCCGGAAGAAACCAGAATCAACGGTGGAATATATTCCATCAGGATTCCTGAAACAGGTAAGACGATCGAATGCAAAATGATCTTTCTGATCAAAGAAGGTGAACAGCCTGCTATTTTGTCATCTACCTGGTTTGTGACGAAACTTTTCTCTCTTAATACATGAAGAGTGTTTTTTCCAACACAAGTTTTGTTTGCAGCTGTGTGAAGCCTCAAGTAGCACAGCTGCAGACAAAATGCGTTCTCGAAAGGATCAATAATGTTAGTTGAATTACGCAAAGCTTTTTCCGGCTGGAAATTTGCTGTCACGCTTTTAATAATGTGTCTGATCGCTGCCGGTTCTGCCGTATATGTCATAACCGCAAGTCTCAACACAGTTATCAAGGAAGGAAGCAACCCGATGCTGGGCGTTGCTTCCGTTTATTCATTCTGGATCGGAAACGATTGGAATTCATGGTGTTCATCTTTGTTTTTCTTCGTTTTCCCGCTCGCTGCAGTTATGCCGGGCGGATTGTCTTTGTATAAGGAAAAGAAGACGAATTACACGGCGCAGATGCTTATCAGGGAAAACAAGAATGTTTATTATCTCCACAAGTATTTGGCTGCCTTCATTTCAGGCGGCGTTATTGTCTGTCTTCCGGTAATGCTCAACATTGCGATCGTCGCATTGAGATTCCCTTTCAGGACACCTGACCTCAATTACGATATCTATTACAAGCTTCAGCCATTCTCATTCGGGTCGAAGCTCTTTTATAAACTCCCTTGGCTTTATCTCATTCTGCGCCTTGCAGTTATCTTTTTGTATGCCGGATTATGTTCGGTATTAAGCACATCGATAACGTTCATATGCAAGAACCGTTACGTGATCTTATTTGCGCCCATCATTTTGTTTATGGTCGTGAACTTCAGCAACATGGCCCTGCAGGTGCCGTACGAATTATCACCGATCAAATTCCTAGGCGCAGGAAATACTTATATAGTCTCAACTCCGGTGGTTCTTGGCGAAGCAGCTGTTCTGCTTCTCGCATCTTTCCTAATATATGTTTTCGGGAGAAAACCGGATGTTCTGTAAGATCTTGGGATACGACATAAAAAGAGGCATACTGAGCGCCTTTAAAGGACATTTGCTTACAGTCTTATTAGGCATTTTCATCTGCATTAGTTTTGCCTGTGAATATACGAAATTTCATGAGCTTTCCACGGCTCATTTTCTTGATATTATCTTTTTCGCTTTTGCCGGAACGCCTAAATTCATTCCCGGCAAGGACATGCCTTTCATTTTCCCGCTGTTCTGGGCAACGATATTCCTTCTGCCCTTATATCTTTCTTCGTACTATCCTTTCTACGATCTGATGGGATATGGTAAGACGGTATTGATCCAGTCGGGAAGCAGATATAAATGGTGGCTGTCTAAAACCATCTGGTGCATTTTAAGGATAGCCTCATATTTTTTCATCATCTATCTTGTAGCGCTGATATTCTGTCTTGTCATGAGGATCCCGGTCATATACAGCGTTACAAGCAATACCCATAACATGATCCTCAAAAGGTATTACAGGGCAGATGCATATCCGCCAGGAGATTATGCCGTTAAGGACTTTAACGGCCAGATGGGCGTTCTGTTTCTTGTGGCGCCTGTGATCGTTTTATCGGTGCTCTCGATAATTCAGATGACGATATCACTTTTGTCCACGCCGGTTTACGGATTCCTCTTATCAGCAGTGATACTGGTATCTTCCACGTATTACCTTCATCCGCTGTTCATCGGAAATTACCTGATGGTATTAAGAAGCGACCGGCTTTTCTCAGGCGGTGTAAATGATGTATCAGGTTCGGCAATATCACTGATTCTGATAGTTCTCGTAACCGCAGTAAATCTGATGATCTTTAAGAAATACGACATCCTGGCAAATGTATTCAAGGACGAATAGGAAGGAATTAAATGGACCACAAAATCGAATTAATAAACATAACAAAACAGATAAGGAAAAACACTGTCTTAGACAACGTTTCCTGTTCATTCTCATCGGGTGAAGTTACGGGTCTTGTCGGAGTTAACGGCTCCGGCAAGACAATGCTCATGAGGATCATCACGGGGCTTTGCGTTCCGACTGAGGGCGAAGCACTGATCGACGGCAGGAAGCTTCATAAGGATATCTCTTTTCCTTCAAGCTGCGGATTGCTCTTGGAGACCCCTGCATTCATTGATTCTTTTACGGGTTTTGAAAACCTTAAGATGATCGCGTCGATCAAGAAAAAAGTCAGTGACAGCGATATCAGGGAGTGCATCAAAAAAGTCGGCTTGGATCCTGACGACAATAAGAAATACCGCAAGTATTCCCTTGGCATGAAGCAGCGTTTGGGAATTGCCGGCGCGATCCTCGAAAAGCCTGACATAGTCATTTTAGACGAGCCTACAAATGCGCTGGATGTTGACGGTGTTGAGCTCGTAAAAGAAATAATCAGGGAACAGAAAGAGAGAAACGCAGTCGTGATCGTTGCGAGCCACGATGCCGGAATAATCAAAGAATTAGCCGACACCGTTTACGTGATGAAGGAAGGCCGTTTATCTGTGATGGCTGATAAGGCGGAGAATGACAATGAATAAGCGCAAAGTAATCCTGATAGCAGCGGGCGTCATTTTTGCTTTATGGCTCGCTGCCGTGATCTATATAAATGTCTCAAGCGAACGTCAGAAGGTAAAGGTCTATGAGATCGGCGACGTTGTCCCTTTCGGACAGAATTACTATGAAGAAAGCTACGAGATAATCGACGGCTACAAAGCACAGGTAATATCCGGAAATATCTACAAATACGAAGATTATCTGACATTGATGGACATTCCCGGACAGAAGGATTCGCACCAGAAGTATGTGTACGATCTGGAGATCTGTTTTTATAACGAAGATCTGGACAGTGAGCGCGGAATAAATCTTATTTCCACTTATCTTGCTTCTGCCGACGACCGTCTGGCTATAAACATAGATCTTTTGACGCAGATCTATCCTCAGCTGGGTGATTCGCCGACGGAATTCAGGATCAGGCCGGGAACTTCTATGGTCATGCATATTCCTTTCCAGATGGAATATATCTCGGCACTTTATGTAGGCGACGAAGAGAAGTTTCTTAAGGGAAATGAGTTCTATTTAAACGTTACCCAATACCCGGAAAAACAGCTGGTCAGGATACCGGCTGCGAAGAATAAATAATGGCATGTTTTCATGCCGGAAAGCTATAAGAAAGGAGCCTCAAATGCGTTTGACATATAGGCTTAAGGTCTTTTTTCAAGAGGATGATTAATGTATGATTCATACGGGGAGAACAGGCATACTGCAGATAACATAAACCACGGTGTTATCAGGGGAAAGCAGTATTTCTTTGTTGATCAGAAGTTAGTGTTCAAGATAGTTCTTTGTGATGACGAAGAAAGATTCCTGAATCTTGAGAAGGAACTGATTGCCGAATACTTTGACAAAAAGGGCATTCCTTTTAGCGTGGATTGTTTTTCTTCAGGTGAGGAACTGCTAACTAACGACGTCCTTCTTGATATCGCAGACCTTATCATTCTCGATGTCGAGATGAAAGGCATAGACGGAATAACCGCTGCCAAAAAGATCAGGGAGAAGAACGATAAAGTCAATATCGCTTTCCTGTCCGCCCACATGAATTATTCCACAGACGGATATCACGTCAGAGCCATCAGATTCATCCTGAAAACATTAGATGACATTAAGGATTATCTTTTCGAATGTCTGGACAGTGTTCTCACAAATGAGGACCTGAACGACAGGGAAATAACAATGGATTTTACGATAGGAAAACGCACGGTTAAGGTCAATGACATCCTTTATCTTAAATCATGCGGAAACTACACGGCATTTGAGCTTTTGAACGATTCAAAAGAGAACTATATGATCAGGCATTCTTTAAAGCAGACAACTGAAACCATGTCAGCATTTGATTTTGTATCAATAGCTTCGACTGTTACGGTCAATCTTCATCACATAAGAGCAGTTACCAGATATATGGTCTTACTTGATAACGGTGAAGAGATCCCCGTCTCGCAGAGAAAATACAACGAAGTCTGCCGTGCGTATACATTGTTTAGAGGGAAAAACGCATGACGGAAAATATATTGTCTTTAATCTCCAATCTGTTCAGTGTTCTGATCCATTATTCTTTCATGAAGTGCGTTTTAAACCGCAAAGCCGAAAAGAAACTGGATTATATCCTGATAGCGGTCCTTTATGCCGCAAGTTCCTTAAACGCTATTTTTATGAGCAGCAACGGAGTGGTAAAGCTCGCTATAGTAACGGTTGTTTATACGGTTTTCACTGTCCTCATTTTCAAGGTTTCCATTAAGAAGAGCATTCTTGCAAATGCCGTATATATCGGCATTGTAATATCTCTCGATATGTTAGCTTTACTGATTCTCCAAAAGATAATCAAAGCAGATGGCATTTCTGATGTCACGCTGCAAAACGGAGCATTTATCACTGAGCTTATATGTCAGCTTGTAATGCTCGTCATAGTGATGGTATTAAATATCGTCACGCAAAAAGGAGCCCTTTCCAATCTTGATATCAAGGGGTGGCTCACGTTTGCTTTATTTCCTCTGTTTACGCTTGCTTCCGTAGTCATTCTGGTATTTTCAGCCGATAAACAAGACATTAATGATATGTACTACGGTATAGCATTTCTTGCAGGGGGCATGCTTTTATTGAATATTCTGTTATTTATCCTGCTTGATAACGTTGTCAGGCGCGAAAATGACATCAGAAACAAGGAAAGGCTTTTGGAACAGACGGCACATATTAATCAGATGTACCGTTCGCTTTCCGAAGAGCGCGAAAAACAGAAAGCGCGTTCTCATGATTATATGAACCATCTGAATGTAATGCTCATGCTCGCGCGCGAAGGCAAAGTCGATGAAGAGATCCATTACATTGAAGAACAGCTTGGCAAAGAGGTCCAGAGTGTTGACATCATAGATACCGGCAACACATTGATAAATGCCGTTTTGAACATCAAGTATCTTGAAGCAAAAGAGAAGGGAATCATCATTCCTTTTATAGCCGACAACTTAACAGGACTTAAGATAAGCGACAGCGACCTGGTCACCATACTTACGAATGTTTTGGATAATGCCATCGAAGCTGTTCAGAAGTGTGAGGAAAAGCGCCTCGTTTTCAAGATCATCAAAGATTACGATACCCTCATAATCGACTCTTCAAATCCTTATGTCGGCCAGTTGCCTGATGAAGAAAGCCTCGTCACGACGAAGTCCGACAAAAACAACCACGGATTTGGTCTCGTAAACATCAAAAAGACCGTAGAAGCCAATAACGGCAACTGTTTCATCGATACCAAGGGCGGGATCTTCCACATCTCGATCGCCATTCCGCTGGCCTGAGGATTTTACATTACCATTTTATTTTTTACATTGGCACCTGACTTTTTGATTTTTATTGTAGAAGGTCTTGACATTTTATATTATCAAATGAATTAAGGTTAAGGCCGCAAACAGGGGACAAAGAATGGAAAATATATCTGCATTTATTGCGGATAGGATGTGTAAACTTGAGATCATAAAAAAAGATGATCTCAAGTTCTACGCTTACTCTATCCAGCTGCTTTTAGAGAGAACGATCGGATTGATCCTGATCGGCATCTTCGCGCTGGCCTTCAAGTCTTTTTTCGAGATCGCTGTTTTTGTTATCACATTCGCATTGATCAGGATCCATTCTGACGGCATGCATTGTAAGACGAGCATTGGATGTTTTATCACATCTGTGCTGATGTCGCTTTCTTCAATTCCCGTATCAACATGGCTTATGGCAAATCCGATAATCTGCAAAGAATGCGTTATGTTGTCGATAGTGGTTATTTTCACGATCGGCACGATACGCGATCCGAATCTGGATCTTTCAGATAATGAGTTTTTCCGCCTGAGAATCAGGTCCCGCATCGGCATATCGATAATCGGCCCGATTGTTTTAAGCCTGCTGATGATACTGCCGGAGAACAGGCTCGTCTACTATTCGTCCGTCGGAATAATCTATAACGCATTGAATCTCATTACAGTAAAAATATTAAGAAGAGAGGTATCAAAAAATGAACAAGAATGTTGAGAGAATCGTTCTCGAAAAGGTTGAAAGACTGACAAGAAAGACTGCGAATGCAACGCAATCTTATACGGATCTGCCGAAGTGCACATTCCTGATCCATCAGCCTAAAAGACCGAAGAAGTAAAAAGGATCCTGTGGAACATGAGTTAAAAACGCCCTCGTTTTGAGGGCGTTCACTTTTACCGGATGTTATTTCTTAGAGACTGCTAATTCATAAGCCTCTTCGGGTGGCATCGGTCTGCCCCAGACATATCCCTGGATATAATCGCAGCCGATGTCCTTTAAGACCTCGACCTGATCAGGCGATTCAACGCCTTCGGAGATGACCTTCAGATCGAGCGTATGACCGATGTTGATTATCATGGCAACATACTGTCTGGAAGACTCGTTCTGGTTCATCTTATCGATAAAAGACTTATCGATCTTGAGCAGGTCTGATGGGAAGTTGGTCAGGTAGCTTAAGGAGGAATAGCCTGTACCGAAATCGTCAATGGCGACCTTCATTCCCATCTGCTTGAGCTCGTCGATTCTCTGCAGAGCCTGCTCGGCGGAATCTATCATTATGGATTCCGTAATCTCTATCTCGATCATTGAAGGCGGTACGTTATGCTTGGTCAAAACGCGTTTTACGTCTTCAATGAAGTTATTTTTCATGAGGTGCCTTACAGATACATTGACGCTCAACAGGATCTCTTCTCCGGAATCCTTTGCAACATTTTTAATGAACTGGACAGCATGCTCAAAAACACACATATCAATACGGTCTACAAGACCGGTCTTCTCGGCTACAGGAATGAATTCGACAGGACTTATGTAATTTCCGTTGTCATCTTTCATTCTGGCGAGGGCCTCAAAGCCTCTCAGCTTGTGAGTCAGATCGAACTGGGGCTGGAGGTGGTAGAAGATCTTGTTTTCGTTTAATGCGGAACGGAGCTTTCTCTCGATCTCGAGATCTTTCTCCTTATCAAAGACCTCAGGAACGAATCTCATGATCCTGCTGCCTGTGCCCTTTTTCTTTACCTCGTGCAATGCTGCGTCAGCGAAAGTGAAGACGTTATCCAAAACGTCACTGTCCTCAGGGCAGAGCGTATAGCCGAAGCATGCTGTCATATAGTAGTCGCAGTCGTCTATGGTGATCTTCTTTTCGAGATTGGATCTGTAGATCGCGATGGTCTTCTCGATGGCATCTTCAGACTTATAACCGCTGACTACGAGCATGAATTCGTCGCCTGTGGACCTGGCAATAAAGTCAGTAGTGCCCGTTTTCTGCGAGTTCGCGAGATCCTTCCACCTGCGCGCAACCTCCTGGAGTACCAGGTCGCCGGTGTCGTGGCCCATGGTGTCATTAATGCTCTTGAAGTCGTTGAGGTCGATGGAGACCAGTGCGAAAGCTTCATTGCGCCTTAAGAGATCTGACATGAGCTCGCTGCATGCAAAACGATTGGGAAGGCCTGTCAGACGGTCGGTAACAGCCTGCTCGCGCAGCGTATTCTGGTATTTAGCGATCTTTCTGTTGGCAAAGTAGATGATCGTGATGGCTGTAATTGCCATCAGGCAGTTGAAAAATCCGGGGAGGTTTCTGTAGTGCTGCCTTACGAAAACATTGATCGACATTGCCGGAACCGATGAAATGAGCAGGAAGAGCGAAACGAAATAACCTGTTTTGCGGAACAATACGGTGAGGCAGATTACGCAGATGTTGCCCAGAAGCGAGAAAACGCCCGTCAATGACGTATACTCAATCGGAATTCCGAAGAAAGAGAATGTTCCGGGATTACGGGCAACTGCTATTGTCGCGCCGTAAGAGATTGCGTAGAGGATCAGCAGCAAAATAAAAGCACTCTTCGGAGCTTCCTTATCGAGAGAAAGCTTACGCAGTGTTTTATCGAGGCTGTTATTTTCAGTCTGCCGTGTCATTTCAAAACTCACCCTTGCCGATAGTTAGAGATTATTGATGACATTGTAGCAACTGGAAATGCCGAAAACTTGCTCTAAATTGTTACCTGAGTAACCATACGGAGTACAAACTGTAAAGAAAGTTTGAACATTACTCCCACTGTTTTCTGTATTCTCTGGGAGATTTTTCGAAAAACTTCCTGAAAGTCTCAGACATATAGCTCACTCCGCCAAAGCCCGTCAGCTGTGCGATATCGCTCATGGACATCTTGCCGGCCCTAAGGAGTTCGGCAACTTTTCTGGCCCTTAGATGCATCAGGTAATTGATCGGCGACTCGCCGACATACTGGTGGAAAAGAGTGTTACACAAGGACTTGCTGATGTTTCCGCTCGCCGCGATGTCGCTTAATGTGATCTGTTTCTGATAGTTATTTGCGATGAAGTGCATCATGGTCTTGAAAGACATCATTCTGGGGTCTGAAACGACCTCTTCAGTCTTGCCCAGGGTCTCCGCCTGCTTTCTGATGATGTCCCAGATCAGGTAGAACTGCTTTGTGATCGCGAAAGGATCGTGCCTCACGTCAGGGAGCGCCAGGATGAGGTTCCTTATGGATTCTGTATGCTCATTAATATAACGGAACCTTAAGTAGGGCAGGTCCGGATTGTCGATGATGGGTCTTACTGCCTGCATTTCGACCGCTACTGAGTTTACGAGGATGCTCGGGTGGATGACGCAGATAACGTATTTTGCGATGCCGCCGTTGACGCATGAATTGTAGTGGATCTGGTTGGAATTGATAACGATCGTGTCACCTTCCCTTAAGAGAAGCTGCTTGCCGTTGACGGTATACATCAGCTGGCCTTCCTTGATCGTCATGATCTCAATGTCTTCGTGGAAGTGCGGAACGCCCTCCCATGTGACCTTCGGCGCGATCCAGCCGTCGTAGATATATGTAGGGAAATTGGGATCGTCGTAATTTACTATTTCGGAGCCGTCATCTCTTTTGAGGATGAGACCCATCTGTTCTAACTTCATAACAATATTTCTCCAATTTTTCGAAAACTATAACAATATTCCACGGGTTTGGAAGATAGTTATAAAAATCGGGCATTTTATAACTGTTTTTGCGCCTCTAGCTACAATATACTTGCAATCGAACAGAAAAGAAAGAGGGAAATTACTTATGAGTGCAAATTCGGGAAATGAAGCTGTAGTAATGAAAAACGTCTGTAAAGACTTCAAGGTGCTTAACCGCCATGAGGGCTTAAAGGGCAGTATCCGCGACTTGTTTTCGAGAGATTATAAGACTGTGTCTGCGGTAAAAGATGTAACCATGACCGTCAATAAGGGCGAGATCATCGGATATTTAGGTCCTAACGGCGCGGGCAAGTCCACCACCATCAAGATGATGACAGGTGTCTTAGAGCCCACGAGCGGCGAGATCTTAGTAAATGGCAAAGTGCCTTACAAGAACAGGACCGAAAACTGCGAGAACATCGGAGTAGTATTTGGACAGCGTAGCCAGCTCTGGTGGTCACTGCCGCTGGTCGAATCCTTCAAGCTCTTACGTGACCTCTATATGGTTCCGCAGAAGGACTACGACGCCATGATCGACCTCTACCGTTCGCTTGTTGATATCGAGCCGATCCTCCATAAGCCCGTAAGACAGATGTCTCTGGGCCAGAGAACCTTGAGCGATATCCTCGCTGCATTCCTGCACAACCCTCCGATCGTATTTTTGGACGAACCCACGATCGGTCTGGACGTTTCGATGAAAGCGAAGATCCGTGAACTCATCCTGGGCCTTAATAAGGAAAAGAATACAACCGTAATCCTTACCACCCACGACATGGGCGACGTCGATGCACTCTGCAAGAGGATCATCATCATCGATAAGGGCACAAAGATATACGATAACGATATTGAGCACCTGAAGAATTACTTCGGTTCTTACAGAACATTGAAGCTCAAGCTCGCTGACGATTCATGGGAAGAATACCTGATCGACGAAAAGACCACTGATGTCATGGACGTCATCATGGAAAAGCAGAAGGAAAAGAAGATAAAGGACGTCAAGATCTTGGAGATCTCGACCGAAGAAGTAATCAAAAAGATCTACGAAGGGAGCGCAAAATGAATCCCAAAAGGCTGTTATCAATAACAAGGGCCGGGATAATGGAGTCACTGCAGTTCCGACTCGGCATCTTTGTTACTCTTTTCGCGAACCTGATCTATCTGGTCCTCGTCTACTATCTCTGGAAAGCGATCTACGATTCGTCCGGCACGGATGTCGTAAACGGCATGACATTCTCAGACACCATGATCTACCTGATCCTTGCAACGGCTCTTTTCAACTTTTTGGAAATGTTCGTCGTCTGGGACATGAGCAGGAAGATCCAGTCGGGCTCGCTCGTACTTGATCTGTTAAAACCTATGCGTTTCCGTAAATACACCTTCTGGTCGTACACCGGAAATCACGTGGTCCAGTTCGTGCTGACATTCATCCCGACATTCATCGTCGTCATGATCGTAACTCATGGTGCGATACCTTTAGGCTTGAATCTTGTGTGGTTCCTGATCGCCACGGTTTTCGCACTGATCATAAACTATAACATTGAGATGCTGGTCGCGCCGATCTGTCTTTTCACCGAATCGACATGGGGCATCAACATCGTAAAAGAGACGATCGTTCTGCTGCTCTCGGGCGCTTCGATACCGCTGGCATTCTTCCCTGAAAAGGCAAGGATCGTCGTGCAGTATCTGCCTTTCAGAGCGGTTTACGACATACCGTTGTCGATCTTACTCGGCAAGAGCGGATCAGATAACTGGCAGGGACTTTTGCAGCTCTTCGGACTGCAGCTCGTATGGCTCGTCGTGCTCACGGCAGCGGGCAACTTATTCTGGAATTGTGCGGTGAAGAAAGTCACCGTGAACGGAGGCTGACATGCGCAAAAGAGGACTGAGATTTTACGCGAGAATGTACAGAAAGATTCTCGTACAGGACCTTAAGAGCAAGATGAGCTATCGTGCGGATTTTGTCATCTCGACATTCGGCATGATAATGACGAATCTGTCAGGCTTTGTCACCTTCATGATCCTGTTCCAAAACTTCCCGACGATCAACGGCTGGGACTACCACCACATGCTGTTCCTGTACGGCTTCTCGCTCGTCGCGCTGACACCTGTGCAGTGCTTTTTCGACAACAACTGGAACCTGAGGTTCATGGTCCAGAGCGGCGACTTCATCAAGTACTGCTTCAGGCCGGTCAACGTGTTCTTCTACTTCATTTCCGAAGTGTTTGACGTGAAGGGCTTAGGCCAGCTCGCGTTCGGCATCGGCACCATCGTCTATGCATGGATCAAGATAGGGATACCTGTTACACCCTTGATCATCCTGAAGCTGATCGTGTTCCTTTTGACCGCATCGCTCTTCATGATCGCCCTGATGAACTTCGCAGCTGCAACATGCTTCTGGATCAAGGGCTCAGGCTACGTAATGGTAATCATGTTCCGCTTCAAGGACTTCGCGAAATACCCGTCGTCGATCTTCGAAGGGATCTTCAAGATCATCTTCACTTTCATCATCCCGATCGCGTTCATCGCTTACTACCCGAGCCTCGTGATCCTCACACCGGACAATGTCCCGCTGCTGTCCTGGATCTCGCCCTTGTACGGTCTCGTGTTCGTGTTCTTAAGCTACAAGTTCTGGATGTTAGGCGTTAGAAAATACGACTTTACAGGTTCATAATGTTTTACATGAAGGATAAGAAAATGAATGACTTAGTAATGATAATCAAAAGAACAGTTGTCCCGAATTTTCTTAATATCAGGACATCGATAAAAGCCTACGACAGAGACGCCCTCTGCTGTGGCGCACCCTGCTGGCGCTGGGCCTACCACGCACTCCATTCCGCGGACAAGTGGTTCATCAACCCCAATGTTTACGAGGAGCCTTCCTTCCACGAAGAAGGCATGGACAACCCGGACAATCCGACTTCGGTAGTGCTCTCCGACGAGCAGCTCTTATCGTATCTCGACGCCGTCGAAAAGAAGACTTTAGACTATCTGGATTCATTAACTGATGACATGCTGTATTCATGCCCTGAGGGCTGCAGGTTCACACGCCTGGAGCTTGTTTTGCGCCAGTACAGGCACCTGTCCTTCCACACGGGCATGTTAAACGGCCAGGTCGCCGTTGCCACAGGCAAGTTCCCCATGTGGGTATCCGACGCGGATAAGTTTATTGATGACGGCGTGTTCTTTGGAAGGTACCGCGGAGGGCCTACGAAGATCTGAGCCTTAAGGCGGCCGGCGTAACAGTTTTTGACCGCGCATGAATTTGACCTACCAACATTTTTGATCGCGCCTGAACCGGACCTACATATAAAAATGCGATTTTTCCGTTTTTCGT
>JAEEGJ010007125.1_pt1 | contig 32535 bp, 31 predicted proteins | sample 8958761 | NCBI WGS metagenome assembly JAEEGJ01 (sample SAMN16246546, study PRJNA631951) | gut metagenome | biome: gut microbiome; feature: rumen; material: RS-attached | host: Bos | place: Iran: Karaj | collected 2018-10
CACCCTGCCCCATCCGGCATGGTCACTGGTGGGTTTCCTGGTCCTGGCGTTCTGCAATGATATTTTTGCCTATGTGTTCGGCATGCTGTTCGGAAAATCAACCAGGAATATTTTTCCTGTAAGCCCCAAGAAGAGCCTTGCCGGCTTTATCGGCGGCTTCATATTCTCTATAGTGGGTGCAGTGGTGATCTATTATATGGGAGCCCCTATATTCGGCGGCTCATTATTCAAAGCCATAATCATAAGCTGTATCATCGGCATAGTGGCACCGGCCGGCGACCTGATAGAATCGGCCATGAAACGCTCATCCCATATCAAAGATTCAGGCAACTACATCCCTGGTCGCGGAGGAATCATGGATAATATCGATTCCCTTATTTTCTCTGCGCCGATTTATTATTATCTTATTATATACCTATGTTTAGCATAATAATTGGAATTTTCGGCCTCAGCCTTGTGGTGTTCTTCCACGAGTCCGGGCATTTCATGGCTGCCAAGCTGCTGGGAGTAAAGGTTCTGGCTTTCTCCATCGGCTGGGGCAAAAAAATATTCTCATTCACGAAAGGGGACACCGAATACTGCATCTCCCTGCTGCCTATGGGCGGCTACTGCAAGATGAAGGGAGAGGAGATACTTGACGACGACACTGTATACGAGGACAACTCCGACTCATTGGGTGCAGCCCCTGCATGGAAGAAGGCTATAATCTACTTTGCAGGCCCTTTCATGAACCTGGTGTTCGCCATTGTCTGCTTCTCCATAGTATGGATGGGGGGAATCACAACAACTTGCCCGCCCAACCGGATTGTTCTGGCTTCGGAATATGCAGCGGAGGCAGGTCCCTTTGCCGCAGACCAGGCTGGCCTTAAGACTGGAGACTATATCGTTGCCGCAGACGGAAAGAATATAGAGCATTTCCAGGACCTGCGGGAAGCTATTGCAACCAAAGCCCAGGAACCGCTGGAGCTGACTGTGGACCGGGAGGGCCAGACCCTGAAGCTGACCATCACTCCTAAGCTGGATAAATCCACCGGTGCAGGACAGGTGGGAATCTACCCCTGGATCGACCCTGTGGTGGGAAATGTCAAAGAAGGCTCCTCGGCCTTCATCGCAGGGCTTAAAAGCGGAGACACCTTACTTAGCGCCAACGGCGACAAAGTAGTGCAGTACATGGACTTTGTGAAAGTGCTGTGGAGCAAGCCTGGAAAGCTGGTGCTCACTGTCCTGAGGGACGGAAAGGAACAGAGGCTTAACATGGTGCTGGATTACAACGATGCGGGACTGGTGGATCCAGGCCTGTCATTCCAGATGCACACCTATAAGAGCCAGCCTCTCAATATGTTCCAGGCTGTCCATAAGGGAGTCACAGAATCCTTCAAGACACTGAGCCTTACTGTGCGGAGCCTTAAGCTGCTCTTTGCAGGAGTTAATCTCAACCAGGCAGTATCGGGTCCTATCAGGATAACTTATATGCTGGGAGAGATCACAAAACAGGGCTTTGCCGAGGGAATAAGCGAAGGGCTTGCCACCTTCCTCAACTTTGTTGCTCTTATCAACATTGCGCTGTTCTTCATGAACCTGCTCCCTATCCCGGCCCTGGACGGCGGACAGATATTCTTCTGTTTCATAGAGATGATACGGGGAAAGAAATTCCAGCCCAAGATTGCGGTGCGCTACCAGGTTATAGGCTTTGCATTCCTGATAACGCTTATGATATTCACACTGTTCAACGATGTTATCTTCCTGATAAAGAAGTGAGGAAATATGAAGGTAAAAGTTCCCTGCACCTGCTATGCGCCGGTGGATTTTGAATATGACGAGGTTGTGGACTTATCACAGAACCCTGAGGCTGCCAACCAGATAATGGCCGGAAGCTTCATGGAGGTAAAGTGCCCCAAGTGCGGCAAGGTTCTGCACCCCGAGTTCCCCTTTGCTGTAAAGCACGAGGGAAAGAAGATAGATATCCAGTTTTTGCCGGAGCGGATGCGGGACGACTTCCTGCGGGGCACCTCCAAGTACTGCTTCAAGAAGGATGGCCGCATTGTCATCGGGTTCCCCGAGCTGGCCGAGAAACTCAAGATTATAAATGAAGGCTTTGACGACAGAGTCATCGAGGTCATCAAGTATTATATGGTCTCCAAGATAGAGGCAGACCAGAAGCCTGAGAACGAGATACGGGCCTTTTTTGAGTGCACCGACAAAGAGGGCAACCTGGTGTATCAGGTGCTGGGACTCAAGGAGAACGAGGCTGCAAAGCTTACCATTCCAAAGAGCTTCTACGAGGTGTGCAAGGTAAAGACCCTGGCATACAAGAACTCGGAGCCCTTCTGCCTGTTCCTCTCCCCTCCTTATATTTCCCTGCTGCGTATTTCCAGAGTTTATGAGGAAATTACAGAACCGGAGAAAAAGTGAAGCGCCTTGTCATGTGCAACCAGGCTGCAGACCTGGACTCCATAGCCTGCTGCATCGTATACGGTGTATCATGCGATGCTACACCATTTGTTCCTATACCAAAAGAAGAACTGCATCTGCGGCGGGAAGCCCGGTGGCTCCTTGAAGAATGCGACATATCGCTGGACTCCATAGCTTTTTCAGGGGAGATGGACCCGGCAGAGGCTGACCAGATTGTGCTGGTGGACCATAATGTGATGAGCCCTGAGTCTGCAGACCTTGCAACGAAAGTGACAGAGATAATAGACCACCACAAGGATGAGTTCCCTCTGCCGGTGCATAAGACCATTGCGGCAACCGGAAGCTGCGCCAGCCTGGTGGGGAAGCTGCTTCTGGAGCGTGGTACCAGCCTGCCGCCTCACCTGGCCAAGCTGCTGCTGGGTGCCATACTTATAGACACACGGTGTCTGGCCTCAAGGCACCCCACCACACCACTGGACCGGGAGGTGGCAGGACAGCTGGCGGCGGTGGCCGGATGCGACCCCCAGGCCTTGTACAACAAGCTGTGGCACCTCAAGAGCGACCTCAGCGTATTCACTCCAGGAGAGCTTTTGCGGAAGGACTACAAGGAAGTTGCCGTCCAAGGGGTCAAGTGCGGCTTCTGCGCAATCTACGGAGCTCTGGAGAGCATTTCCGGCCACCTTATGGAAGAAGCCCAGGTGTTCCGCCGGAGCCGCCAGCTGGCTCACTTGGCGATCATGTCGGCCTACTACGAGGGCGAGGAACTGCACAAGGAGCTGGCGCTGCTGCCAGACTGCGACTGGAACATCACCACCCTCGCCTACCTCAACAGCAAGGGGGCACAGCTTGAGCCCAAGACTGTCATGGATGGCATCCAGGTCTACAACCAGAAGAACACCGACTGGTCCCGGAAGCAGGTCCTGCCCCTTATTAAAGAGATGATTTAATCAAAGAGAAACCCCTAATTTCTGGCAAAGGGCTTCTTTTAGGGTCTGACTGAAGTTAATGTCAGCCCGCTCTGCTCTGAAATTAAGCCAGCTTGGAATAGAGAGGGTTTTCTTTATTGCCTTGCTGTCAAATTCTCTTCTCCATTCATTTGTATCAGCCAGCACATAGGAGATAAAACCACTTGTCTTGATATCCTCAAACCTACTTGGAGCAGGTAAAATCTGCCCATCATCCTCATAACTTGCAAGCATCATCTCAAGGACATCCTTTGCCATCTCCATGGCCTCTGCCAAATTATCACCAAACGTATGGCAGCCTTTTATATCAGGAAAATCAACACCAATTTTCCCATCATCTTCTACAAAAATTGCCGGATAAACATATTTCATAAGTCCTCCTGAAAGCCTAGATAAGACCTGCATCCCTTAATATCTTCTGAGCTGTTCCAATAGGGATATCACCCTTATGGCGCGGAAGTGCAACTTTCTGACCAGATGGACTTCTGGCCAGATCATGAGCCTTCCCGTGAACGATTATCCAACCGGCTTTCTTGAACTTTTTGTCAAGCTCAAACCGAGTCATATCGTCCTCCTGTTAATATATCCGTATTATTACGTATTGTCAATATTTTCATTCTACTCATGACTTCCTCCCATCTCAACTAACCAGAGACCAGTGGCGATATCTTATGACACGTTCCAGCTTCTCTTATGCACTCCCAGCTGGCCATCAGCTCCTTCCTGTGCAGTGACGCCCAGTCAATGACAAGCCCCACAATTTTCGGCGGAAGATTGCCCTGTGAATAGTTCAGTTTAGAAATGGAAAACAGCCCATGCCGCCCGTTATACAGGGCTTGGAAATTAGGCTGATCCTGGCTTTCAAAATTCATAAAAATGGTGATCCCTAAAAATTCGCTTATCTTCGACATACAGTTCCTCCTCCAAATCTGTTTACTTTCTATAACTGCGAAAAAATTCATTTTGATTGATGTTCTGAGAAAAAAGTTTAAAAACTTTATAATTGCTTATAAACACCAGCAGCACATTAATCAGAAATTTAACAATCAACTGATAGATATTTATTCCTTTTACTGATATTCTGTAGCCGATGGAACATACTACAGAGACACTTTTTTCAGACTACCCTCTTTCCGAGGCAGTTCTGAAGGCAATAGAGAAAAAAGGATTCCTCCACCCCTCACCGGTTCAGGAGATGATTCTGCCCAGGCTTCTGGCAGAGGATACAAACATTGCGGTGAAGGCACGGACAGGAACAGGCAAGACAGCAGCATTCGGCCTGCCATTGGTTAACAAGCTCACTGAGCCCGCTGACAAGCCCCAGGCTCTTATACTGGCCCCCACACGGGAGCTGGCCCTGCAGATATCAAACGAGATAAGGTCACTGACCACAAACCGCTATCCACGCATCACAGCAGTCTACGGCGGTGCCTCCATCGGACTTCAGCTCCGCAATTTAGAGAAAGGAACCGAGATTGTAGTTGGAACACCTGGAAGAGTACAGGACCATATAGACCGTGGCAGCCTTGACCTTTCCGAGATCAAGTATCTGATTCTTGATGAGGCTGACGAGATGCTGGATATGGGCTTCATCGATGATGTGAAGAAGATAATCGACGCCGCAAACCCCGATAAGAAGGTGGCTCTCTTCTCTGCCACACTCCCCGCCCCCATCATGAAGATTGTGGACGAGCAGCTGGGAAAGACCGAGATAATTGCAGAGGATGTGCCGGAGCAGGAAGAGATTCTTGTGAACCAGGAGGCTATTCTTCTTAAGGCTGATGACCGGCTTGAGGCACTTAAGCGCATTGTGGACTCCACCGAGAATTTCCACGGCCTTGTATTCTGCCCTACAAAGATAGAGGCAGACGAGGTGGCACGGCGCCTTATGGAGGACGGCTACCCTGCGGAGGCACTCCACGGAAACCTGTCCCAGGAGGCCCGGGAGCGGACACTGCGCCGGTTCAAGAACAAGCTTACAACCATACTTATAGCCACCGATGTTGCAGCCCGGGGTATAGATGTGGAGCGACTTACCCACGTAATAAACTGGGAACTGCCCCACAACTTTGACAGCTACATACACCGAATAGGACGGACAGGCCGGGCCGGGGAGAAGGGAACAGCCATCAGCTTCATACGCCCCACCATCCGCTATAAAATCAGAGAGTACAACAGGAAGTCCGAGAATGTGCTGGGAAGCTCCATAAAAGTGGTGAAGGTGCCCGAGGTAATGTCTATCCTGGCTGTGCGGTGCCAGCGTCTTGAGAAGACTCTGGAGACCAAGGACCAGGAGTACAGAGCACCGGGCGGAAACCAGAAGGAGAAAGATATAATCGCAGCCTTTGCAGACAAGCTTATTGCCACCATGGGTGCAGGAAACACTGTAAAAGCACTGCTGGCCAGCGCCTATGGCGATATATTCGACACAGACCGATACCGGGATATAGAGCAGATCGAGGAGCCCAAGCGCAAGCGGGACAAGGATAAGCCTTGGGATAGAAAGAAGAAAGGCAAAGATTTCGAGTCTGAAGATTGGAAGTCTGAGGGCAGAAGCAAGAGCCGGAAAGCAGAAGGGTTCAAGCCTGAGGTCAAGCCTGGAACCGTGCGTCTCCACATAGGCTGGGGAAAGGACGACAACATAGGCCCGCGGGAGCTGGTGAAGTTCCTGGCACAGTTTCTGAAGATAAAGGGAAGCCTGATTGATGATGTATCTATAAAAGGCAACTTCTCCTTTGCCACAGTGCCTGAGAAGGCAGGTCTTGATGCAGTTGAGAAATCACGGAAGAACCCGGAGCTGCCAACTATCACCCTGGCACACCAGGACAAGCCCGCAGGCCCGCGCAAGGGACGGGATAAGAAGTTCGACCGGGGCAAGAAGCAGGACTGGGGTAAGAAGCCAGAGCGGAAAAGCCGGAAGAAAAAATAAGAATCAGAAGCCGGTGGTAGTCTCGTCGCCCCGGATCATAAGCACTTTTCCGGTACGGACACTCTCTCTTATCCCATAGGGAGCAAAGGTGGTCTTCACCGCCTCCATACGCTCGCTGGGGCCTGACACCTCGAAGGTGATGGTCTCGGCTCCGATATCCACAATCTTTCCCTTGAACACCTCCACCAGAGGGAAGATATCAGCACGCTTTTCCGGGACACAGTCTATCTTCAGGATTGAGAGCTCCCTCTCTATTGTGTCTACATCTGTGTAGTCCTTGGCCGATATCACATCCACCAGTTTGTTGAGCTGCTCTATGATAAGGTCCAGTATCGCCTTGTCTCCTGTGGCTGTGATTGTCATACGGGAGAAGCGGGGGTCTGTCTCTTCCGATACAACCAGGCTGTCGATGTTGTAACCCCGCCGGGCGAACACCAGGGAGACCCTGATAAGCACACCAGGCTTGTTGCTTACTAAAAGGCTTATCACATGTTTTCTATTGTTACTTTTCATTTCGCTTCTCCTGCTCAAGGATCATTCCGCTGAGGGGCTTGCCTGCCGGAACCATCGGATAGACATTGGCCTCCTTGTCCACCTCCACATTCACCACAACCGGCCCCTTGTAAGCCATTGCCGATTTCATGATGCGCTTGACATCGGCAGAACGGCGGATGGAATAGCCCTTTATTCCGTAGCTCTTGGCCAGCTGGACAAAGTTGGGGTTTCCCACCATCTCCACACAGGAGAGGCGGTTGCCGTAGAATATGTTCTGCCACTGCCGCACCATACCAAGGAAGTGGTTGTTCATGATGAATATCTTCACCGGCAGCTTGTTCACTGCAATTACAGCCAGCTCCTCCATGGTCATCTGGAAACCGCCGTCCCCTACAATAGCCGCAACCACCCGGTCGGGACAACCGATCTGAGCCCCGATGGCAGCCGGGAAGCCGAAGCCCATAGTGCCGGCACCCCCGGAGGAGAGCCACTGGTTCGGGTAATCAGTCTTGTAGTACTGGGCGGCCCACATCTGGTGCTGGCCTACATCGGTGGCCACAATGGCCTTGCCCTTGGTGAGCTTGAAGAGCTCTTCAACAACATGGGGCACCTTAACTTTGGTACCCTTCCGGTATTTAAGCGGATAGTCCTTCTTAAGCTTCTTTATGCGCTTGCACCAGGCTTCGGTATCACCCTTGGCACAGAGGCCGCAGAGAATCTCCATAACCCGCTTGGCCTCCCCTACAATCCCTACATCCACCTTGATAGTCTTGTTTATCTCGGAAGGGTCAACATCAATATGGATCTTGACTGCACTGGAGCAGAAGGTGGCGGGGGTGCCGGCGATACGGTCGTCCCACCGGGATCCGACAGACATAACCAGGTCGCACTCCTCCAGAGCCTTGTTGGCATAGGCGGTGCCATGCATGCCTGCCATGCCCAGAGACAACGGATGCGTCTCTGGGAACACACCTTTGCCCAGGAGTGTGCTCACCACCGGAATCTGCATCTTCTCGGCAAAGGTGCGCACCGCCTCACAGGCGCCCGATATAAGGGCGCCGTGGCCTACCAGCAGCACCGGCCTCTTTGCATCCACCAGGTAGTCGGCGGCAGCCATGACCTTGCCCAGGTTGGGCTCCCCGTCCAGCTTGTAGCCAGGCAGGTCGCAGTCGTCCGGGGTGTTCACAGGAATGGGGAACTCAGCCACATTCTTGGGTATGTCGATAAGGACTGGTCCCGGACGGCCGGTGCGGGCGATTATGAAGGCCTCCTTCACAATCCGGGGGATGTCGGTCGCCTTCTTTATAAGATATGAATGCTTTACAATCGGGAAAGTGATACCTGATACATCAACCTCCTGGAAGGCATCGGTACCCAGGTTGGCCACCGACTGCTGGCCGCAGATCACCACCATGGGCACAGAGTCCATCTTGGCCGTGAATATGCCGGAGACAGTGTTTGTGGCACCCGGGCCGGATGTGACCAGCACTACGCCGGGCTTCCCGGTGGCACGGGCATAGCCGTCTGCCATATGAACTGCCCCCTGCTCGTGCCGGGCCAGCAGGAACTTTATCGGCGATTCCAGGAGTGCGTCGAAGATATCGATGGCACTTGCCCCCGGATAACCGAAAATGTATTCAACTCCCTCTTTGTGAAGTTTATTTATGAGAATTTCTGCACCTTTTTTGTAGCCAGCTTCCATATAATCCTCTTGAAAAGTTAAAAATTTACTAAAATTTAGCTAATTATACGCTTTTTAGAGGATACATGTCAATAAAATTTACTATTTTTTGATTTAGTCAAGGGTTTTCTCTTTCAAATTCTCAAGAATTTTCCGTTTTTTCAGAGCATCAGCATAGACGGCATTGGCCTCTGCCTTCTCTTTTTTTATATTTTCAAGTATTTTCTCAAGATCCAGGGCCTCTTCCTTGAGTGCTGTCAGCTGGGCCTGCAACGGTGCCAGGCTTCCCGGGGTCTGGATAGAGTCCACGAAAGAGGCATAAAGCTGTGTCTGTTTTTTCCTTATCTGGTCAAGCTCGTCCTGAACACGGTTCAGCCTGGCATCGATATTAGAAAGCTTTGCGGCGGCGAAGCGCTCATCCATGATGCGGATCTCAAGGAGCTTCTCCAGCCGGAACTCTTTTCTCATCGTACCCCTGCTATCGACATGGCCTTATCCATGCTCTCCTGGAAGGTGGCCTTCTCCTTCAGGTCCTGGATAAGGAACTGGTCTATGGCATCGTGCTTGTCTATCGCCATATCTATGGCCCTGTTGGTTCCCCTGTTGTAGGCACCCACATTTATAAGGTCCTCGGCATCCCGGTATACAGCCATCTGGTTCCGTATAACCTCGGCAGCTTTCAGAAGAGGGGCCGGAGCAACACGCACAGCGCTTCTGGATACAGACTGGAGCACATCCACTGCCGGATAATGTCCTGCCTCCGAAAGCTTGCGGGAAAGAATGATATGGCCGTCCAAAAAGCCCTCGGCACTGTCCGATATAGGCTCATCCCTGTCATCCCCCTCCACCAGCACGGTGAAGAAGCCTGTAAGGGTTCCCTTCTGTGAATTGGCGCACCGCTCAAGGAGCTTGGGCATCTCGGTGAACACCGATGGCGGATATCCCCTTGTGGCAGGAACCTCGCCTATGGAGAGACCGATCTCGCTCTGGGCCCTGGCAAAACGGGAAAGGGAGTCGAAGAAAAGCATGACATTCTTCCCCTGGTCCCGGAAATGCTCTGCAACTGTCACCGCAGTATATGCACCCCGCACCCGGCATACAGGGGATGTGTCAGAGGTTGAGACAACAACTACAGATTTTGCAAGCTTCTCCTCGCCCAAATCATTTCTTATGAACTCGCCCACTTCCCGGCCCCGCTCGCCTACCAGCGCAATTACATTTATATCTGCCTGGGTGTTCCGTGCAATCATACCCAACAGTGTGGTCTTTCCTGTTCCTGCGGGAGAGAAAATCCCAAGCCGCTGACCAAGGCCAACAGTCAGAAGTGAGTCTATGGAGCGGACTCCGGTCTCCACCGGCTCCTGCACCATCTGTCTGTTCAAAATATCAGGAGGTGTACCGAATACGGAACGCTTCTTTCCGAAGCCAATAGGCCCTTTGCCGTCCAATGGATTTCCCATGCTGTCTATGACACGCCCCAGAAGGGAATTGGTCATAGGTATTCCCAGGCTCCGTCCTGTGGCCACCACCTGGCACCCCATCTGGATCCCCACAGCGCTGCCATAGGTTATAAGCCGTACTTTGGAGCCGTCTATGGCAACTACCTCGGCCTGCACCGGCTCCTCTTTCTTGGGCAGAAATATCTGGCACAGCTCCCCTACCATGGCCTGGGGTCCCACGCTCTCGATCATAAAGCCTGTGACCTTGGTCACCATGCCTGTGTAGCGGCAGGGCTGGGCACTCTCTATTATCTTTTTAAAACGCTCAAGGTCACTCTTCATGCAGGCTGCTCCTGATAGAGGAAAGCTGGGTCGGGATATTGGCGTCCACACCGCAGGTGTCGCTCTCCACGATACAGCCACCCTGCTCCACGGCAGGGTCCTCGGCAATCTTTATAGATTCCACCTTGTCAAACATATTAAGAAGCATGGAGCGGTATTCCCGGGCTATATCCATATCAGCCAGGTTCACCCGGATCACCACGGGGCTCTTCTCCTTGAGAAGCCCCAGGGCATACTCTGCATTCCGCAATGCAATGTCACGCTGCTTTGCGCATGTGGTCTTCACCACCTTCTCGGCTATCCCCACCGCCAGGTCCACAATATCGTGCTTGGCATTCTCAAGTATATTGCGCCTGCATTCATCTACATCACGGGTTATCATCTCCAGCTGGCTTATGAGCTTGTCAACCTGATCAAGCCCCTTCTCGAAGCCTTCCTTCTCCCCTTTTGCAAAGCCCTCTTTCCTTGCCTCTTCATAGGCCTGTGCTCTGATCTTCTCGGCCTCGGACTTTGCCTCCTGGCGGATTTTTGCGGCATCGGTGCTGGCCTTCTCCAGCTGTGCCATAAGGTTGCGGCTCTCTGCCTGGATATCTATGCGGGAAGCTTTTTCCAGCTCTTCCACATCTATGGCTTTGAATACATCTGTCATTTAGGGCCTCCTGCTTTTCTTATGGCAGCCAGTATCTGGCTCTGGGATTCCTCTATCTCCTTAAGCCTGATGGGCTTGGAATCGGGCTGGGAAAGGAGCTTGGAGAGTTCCGGAGAAAGGTTTGCCAATATTTTTTCCCGGGCCTCGAAGCTTGCTGTCCTCAATGCTTTTGCTATGTCATCCGATGAGACACCTGCAAGGACAGCGCACAGGACCTCATCATCTATCTTGACTACATCATCAAACACAAGAAGCTGGGAGGTGAGCTCCTCTGAAAGCTTTGTATTGCTCCGGCGGATTTCGGAAAGGATGTCTGCTCCGGTCTTCTTGTCCATCCGGTTGAGGATATTCATCATGCTCTCTATGCCGCCAGCCTCCTTGTAGCCTGACAGGTCAAAGAGGGCCAGCTTCTTCTCCAGCACCTTCTCCACATTATGCAGCATCTCGGGAGATGTCCGGTCCATGACTGCAATTCGCCGTGCCACATCCGACTGTATGCTCCTGGGCAGAGCCGAAAGGATGCGGGATGCTGTCCCGGGCTCAAGATATGCAAGAACCAGGGCAATAGTCTGGGGCTGCTCGAATTTGAGGAAGGATACAAGACGGTCACTCTGGACACGCTTGACAAACTCAAAGGGCTTCTTATGAAGGAATATGGATATCTTCTGGATGATCTCATCGGCCCTTTTCTCGCCGAAGGCCTTGGAGAGCAGCTTTTTGGCATACTCCACGCCGCCGGTGGCAATATAGTTGCGGGCTGTGGCCAGTTCCCTGAACTCATAGAGCACCTGGGAGAGAGTATTCGAATCCACCTTCTCTGTGGAGGCTATCTGGTAAGAGAGTATCTCCACATCCTGGGAATTTAGATGGTTGAACACAACAGCCGAGCTGTCGCACCCGAGGGCCATGAGGAAAATTGCGGCTTTTTCTTTACCTGAAAGCTTTTTTATAACTGCAGCTTTCTTCAGTCGAGCCATATCAGTCCTCCGACAACCAGGTCTTCACAAGGCGGGCAACCTCTTCCGGGTTCTGGGATGCCATGTTCCGGGCATCCTCAAGTATAGCCTCTTTCTTCTTCTTTCCAAAAATCAGGATGCATACAACTGCGAAAAGCAGCACTGCCAGGGAGACTGCAGCTGCGTATGCTATGTTGCGGCTTACAGGAAGCCTGTCGAAAATATCCTGCTGGGCCGGAGCCTGTGTCATAGGCTTAACTGCGGGAGTGACTAGGGAGGATGCCATTCCTGCGAAGTCGGAGAGCACGTTTCCAGCTGTGTCGCTGATTGTGATGTTCTTGTCCTCAAGTCCTTCCACTGCGAACTTCACCAGCTTTATGATTCCCTGGATTTTCTTCGGATTTGATACAATGTCAGAACCTGGATGAGGTGTGATGATGATGGAGGCAGACACCTCTTTCTGGTCCTCGGTGAAAAGGGATTTCTCGGGCATGACAAGAGTGATCCTGGCCCTGTCCACATCTGCCAGGGATTCGATATGCTGCTCAAGGCTTACACTGATTGCCCGCCGCAGGTTCACGTTCCGCTCAAAGTCGGTGGTGGTCCACCGGTCCATCTTGAACACATCCCAGGGGGAAGCATTCTTTGGAACAAGATCCTCACGCATAAGAAGAGCAATCATCCTCTGGGCATCGCCCTTGCCCTGGAGATAGATCATGCCGTCGGAAATTTTGTGGGAAACTCCCTCCTGATCCAGCCGGAGCGATATGGTGTTGAGCAGTGCTGTGTCTGATATCCGCGCTGTGAACAGCGGAGTCATGAAAGATGTGGAGCCAGCCGAGCTGACAAAGACAATAAGGGCAAAGGCAATTGCCAATATTAGAATAATTGAGACCTTCTGCGCCTGCCTTAGCTTCTTCCAGAATTGTCCTATGCTGCTTAAAAACTCCTTTATCTGTCCTTTCATAACCCCTCCCTGATTTAAAAGAACTTATATCTCTACAAGATATATCTTGCCAGATCCTGATCCCCTAATACGCCGTGGAGCCTTTCGTCCACATATTGGGGTGTAACTGTTATTGTCTGCCCTTTCAGTTCCGGTGCCGCAAAGGAGACTTCCTCCAGAAGCAGCTCCATGATTGTATGCAGCCGTCTTGCCCCGATGTTCTCGCTTCCTGCATTAAGTTCCTGGGCTATATATGCAATCCTCTTAACAGCATCATCTGTGAACTCAAGCTTCACATCCTCTGTCTCCATAAGGGCCTTATACTGCTTGATAAGGGCGTTCTGAGGCTGGGTCAGAATCTTCTCGAACTCTGCGGCCTGAAGCGGCTCAAGCTCCACCCTCAGCGGGAACCGTCCCTGGAGCTCAGGGATAAGGTCCGAAGGCTTGCTCATATGGAATGCCCCTGCCGCTATGAACAGGATATGGGTTGTGTCCACCATTCCATATTTGGTGTTCACCTTGCACCCTTCCACTATAGGCAGGATATCCCGCTGAACACCCTCCCGGGACACATCTGCGCCGCTGGTGTTCTGCCTTCCTGCAACCTTGTCGATCTCGTCTATGAAAACTATGCCCATCTCCTGGGTCCGTGTCTTTGCAATCTCTGCCACCTTGTCGCTGTCGATAAGCTTGTCGATCTCTTCCTCAAGGAGAATCTCCCGGGCATGCTTTACAGTGGTGCGGCGTTTTTTCTTCTTGCCTCCCATGACACCGGTTATGCTGCCGAAGTTGATGCCCATATCCTCAAGGCCTGTGCCTGCGAAAATCTCCATAGGCTGGAAGCCCGGCCTGGTCACATCTATCTCCACCTGGTGCTCCTCAAGCTCCCCGTTTCTAAGCTTGTTCCTGAACTTTTCCCTTATGGGCTCCTCCGGCGGAAGCAGCTTCACATCTTCCCCTTCCTGCTTAGGCTGGTTCTGATGAACTGTGTGAGGCAGCAGCAGGTCGAGAAGCTGTTCCTCAACTCTTACCTTCGCATCCTCCATGACAGTGCTCCGCATCTCGGTCTTGACCATGTTCACAGCCACAGACATAAGGTCCCGGATAATGGATTCCACATCCCTGCCCACATAGCCTACCTCGGTATATTTTGTCGCCTCAACCTTTACAAATGGGGCACCTGAAAGCTTGGAGAGGCGGCGGGCGATTTCTGTTTTTCCCACCCCGGTGGAACCGATCATGATTATGTTCTTAGGAATGACCTCTTCACGCAGGGATTCCGGCAGCATCTTCCGCCGCACCCGGTTCCGCAGTGCCATGGCCACAGTCCGCTTGGCCTTGTCCTGGCCGATTATATACTTATCCAGCTCTTCCACAATCTGCTTCGGAGTAAGTTTATCGAAATCAAGCATCAGAGTTCCTCCACAATAATATTGCTGTTGGTGTAGATGCAGATCTGGGATGCAATCTTAAGCGATTCCTCTGCGATCTGGGCCGCGGTCATGCCAGAGGCGGACCGCATGAAGGCCAGGGCTGCCGCATAGGCGTAGTTGCCGCCGCTGCCGATAGCAAGGGCTTCCTCGTCGGGCTCCACCACGTCCCCTGTGCCGGAGATAAGGAGAATCTTGGTCGCATCGGCAGCCAGAAGCATAGCTTCCAGACGGCGCAGCGCCCTGTCGGTTCTCCATTCCTTGGCCAGCTCCACTGCGGCCCGGGTCATGTCTCCGCCGAACTCCTTAAGCTTGCCCTCGAACTTCTCGAACAGTGTGAAGGCATCGGCGGTGGCACCTGCAAAGCCCACCAGGATCTTGCCGTCATATATTTTCCGCACCTTCCGTGCGTGTCCCTTCATTACAGTCTTATCCAGTGTAACCTGGCCGTCGCCGGCCATTGCAACCTTGCCGTCTTTTTTCACTGCAAGGATAGTTGTCCCTCTAAACTCCATTCTCTGCTCCTTTCTGCTCCAGCCTTCCATGAGGATGGGTTGTCCTGTGGATATCCTTGAGACGCCCTATTCCCACATGGGTGTAGATCTGGGTTGTGGAAAGCCCTGCATGGCCTAAAAGCTCCTGCACGGCCCGGATGTCGGCACCCCCCTCCAGAACATGGGTGGCAAAGGTGTGCCTGAATGTATGCAATGTCACATTCTTGTCGATATGTGCATTCATCTTGTACTGTTTTAAAATCCAGGTGGCTCCCCGGGCTGTAAGGGCATTTCCCTTGTAGTCTATGAAAAGGGCCTCTGTATCTGTCCCCTCCTTTGTCACCACCTGCTGCCGTAACGGCAGATATGCCTGAAGGATTTCCGCAACAGGTTTTCCGAAGAACACAAACCGCTGCTTGTTTCCTTTTCCAGTTATGAGCACCTGGCCCGAAGCGAAATCCAGGTCTCTCACCTTTATGGAGAGAGCCTCGGAAATACGGCATCCCGATGCATACAGGAAGCTGAACAGAGCCTCGTCCCTGGCTCCCAGCATAGGATTGGAAGACTCCTTCTCCTTGGCCATATTGTCAACCTGCTTTAGCTCGCCAGTCGTCATATAGAGAGGGAGCTTCCTGTCCACCCGCTGGGATTTCACAAAATCGAATGGATTGAAGTCTGTCTCCTTCTCCCTTATCTTATAGTCATAGAATTTGCGTAGGGCCGAAATCTTCCGGTTTATGCTCCTTGCATCAAACCCTTTCTTGGAAAGATGGGCCACATATCTCCTGCCGCTGTTTCTGTCAGGGCTTCCCACAGAACAGCCCGACTCCTCCATGAAGGAGATGAACTCCGCTATGTCGCCTCTGTAGGCTTTCACAGTAGCAGGAGAGAGATGCCGGATGTTCTCAAGGTAGGAGATATACTTTTCCAATTACTCTTCCTTCACATAATTCTTGCATTCAGTGTTGCTGCAGGAGTAGAAACTGCCCCTGGACTTCTCGTACCGCTCCACCATGAAGTATCCGCAGTCCGGGCAGATCTTCTTGGTAGGCTTATATGCACTTATGAAATCGCACTTCGGATAGTTGGTGCAGCCATAGAACTCCCTTCCCTTGCCGCCATGCTTTTTCCTTGCCACAATCTGGCCGTCGCAGCCTGGGCGCGGACATTTGCAGAACGGGATGGACTGGGTGTTCTTGCACTCCGGGAAACCTGAGCATGCCAGGAAGTGGCCGAAACGGCCCAGCTTCTTGACCATAGGTCTGCCGCACTTGTCGCATTTATATTCAGTAAGCTCGTCCATGCTTCCACGCTTGGACTCAAGGGTTGCCATGACATGGTCCACCTGTGCCTTGAAAGGCTTGTAGAACTCCCCTATCATCTGGCTCCAGTTGTCCTTGGATTCCTCCACATCATCCAGCTTCTGCTCCATCTCGGCGGTGAAGTTCACATCAAGGATCTCGGGGAACTTCTCCAGAAGGATTTCATTTATCATTCTGCCCAGCTGTGTGGGGATAAGCTGCTTGTTCTTCCGTGCCACATAGTAGCGCTCTATAAGGAGTGTGATTATAGGTGCATAGGTGGAAGGACGGCCGATACCCTTCTCCTCCATCACCTTTACGATGCTGGCATCGGTATATCTGGACGGGCCCTGGGTAAAGTGCTGCTCTGTCTCATACTTGGAGTATTCAAGCACGTCCCCGGCAGCAAGGGCTGGCAGATGAACTGCCTTCTCCTTGATTGCCAGCAGCTTAAGCACTGCCTGGAACCCCTTCTCCTTGACAACAGATGCAATGGTCCTGAAAGGCTTTCCGCCGCAGCTTATATCCACTGTGGTCACTGCCAGGACGCTGTCCTTCATCTGTGAGGATACGAACCGCTCCCAGATGATGCTGTAAAGCTTATGCTGATCCGACGTAAGATACTGCTTGACAGAATCCGGAGTATATTTGACGTATGTAGGACGGATTGCCTCGTGAGCATCCTGTGCCCGCTTTCCCATGCTGTAGTTGTTGAAATGCTCAGGCAGTGCCTGGGGGAAGTTCTTGCCTATGTAATCCCGCACATCAGCCAGAGCCTGGTTGGAGATACGGGTGGAGTCGGTTCTCATGTAGGTGATGAGGCCGACACGGTTTGTCCCCAGGGATATACCTTCGTACAGCTGCTGGGCAAGCTGCATTGTCTTCTTTGATGTGAATCCCAGCCTTATAGCCGCATCCTGCTGAAGCTTTGATGTGGTGTAAGGTGCCCGTGGGTTGAGGATTTTATCCACTGTCTTCACATCAGACACAATATATTTTTTCCCGGCAAGGGCTGCCATAAAGGCATCAACCTCGGCCTTTGTATGGAATGTGATCTTCTCTTCCGACTGAGGAACCAGCTGGGCCAGGAAGCCTCCTTTCCCTTTCTTCAGCTCCACATCCAGGCTCCAGTACTCCTCGGCCTTGAATGCCTCCACTTCGGCCTCGCGGTCGCAGATAAGCCGGAGTGCAACCGACTGGACACGCCCTGCGGAAAGACCGTTCTTAACCTTCTTCCACAGTATAGGTGAAAGGTTGTAGCCTACAATGCGGTCCAGCACCCGGCGGGCTTTCTGGGCGTTGACCTTGCCCATGTCTATGTCCCGGGGAGCGTTGACAGCTGCCTTTATAGCACCCGGAGTGATCTCGTTGAAGATTATTCTTTCGATTTTTGCAGGAATCTTCTTGGCCTCAAGAGCAGTCTTGAGATGGTAGGAGATAGCCTCTCCCTCCCGGTCATTATCAGAAGCCAGCAGCACTTCGTCTGCCTTTGCAGCTTTTTTCTCAAGCTCCTTGAGAATGGAGGCCTTGCCCCGGACCGTAATATATTCCGGCTCGAAGTTATTATCCACATCTATTGCTATCCTGGATTTTGGCAGGTCTATAAGATGTCCCACCGATGCTTCCACAGAATATCCTTTACCTAAATAATGCTCGATTGTTTTTGCCTTTGCAGGAGACTCTACTATAAGCAGTGTTGATTTCTTTGTCATATTCCGCTCCTTCTACCTTTTGAAATAATATATACCGCTGTTGTTCACAGCCTTGTCATCCAGCTCCCAGGAGAGAAGCTGATGCTGCTCCGCCTCCTTAAGGCTGTCTGTCTTGTACACAGGAAACTCCACGTCCCATCCCAGGTCCATCATGACATCCACAGGACCCGATACACTCTTGACCCCCTGCTCCACCAGAGCAAGGCCTCCTGCACCCTGAGGGAAGGGCAGACCTGCGTCATGCACATACAGCTCTCTTCCCTGCTCGGCCGCGAAGTCGGCAGTTATAAGGGCGCCTGAACGCTTAGGAGCCTGAACCACCACCACTGCGGCTGAAAGGCCGCTTATTATCCTGTTCCGCTGGGGGAATGTGAATTTTGCCGGTTTCACTCCTGGGCCTAACTCGCTGAAAATAACCCCACCGTCAGAGAGCATCTGGTATGCCAGCTTCCGGTTGGCATATGGATAAATCTCGTCAATGCCGTTGCCCAGCACCGCTATGGCAGGCATTTCGGCGGCCATGTTCCCGATGTGGGCATGGCGGTCTATGCCCAGAGCCAGACCAGAGACCACCCGCACGCCGTTGACACCGAAGCCGAAGCCAATGTCAAAGGCGGCCGAAAGGGCAGCGCCGCTGGGGTATCTGGTCCCCACGACGCCTACAGTCCTTTCATAGTTCTCTGGAAGAATACCCCTGTAGAAGAGAATAAACGGAGGATCATAAATCTCTTTCAGCAGGGGCGGATAAAGGGGACTGAATATGGAGATGAAATTTACGCTGCTTTTCTCCACCGCCTTTATCTCCCGGTCGGCCGCCTTGAATGCGGCATCAAGAGCCTTGAGATTTCTGGCAAATAGTCCCGAAATACATTTCCTGACTCCAGATATGGATATCTCTTTGCCTACTCTCGCTTCCAAAAGAGCAAGCAAGGAAATCTTTTCCTTCATATCGAGACCTTTCAAATGTTTGAAAACAAATGCAAGATAATCTTTATTATCCATATCTTTCCTTTCTTACCTCAGACTGCCGGATGACTCCTGTCATAAATCCGCCGCAGGTCGCTGCGGTCCAGGTGGGTATAAATCTGGGTTGTGGAAATATCAGCATGCCCCAGCATCTCCTGGACAGAACGGAGGTCTGCCCCGTTCCTGAGCATGTGGGTTGCAAAGGAGTGGCGCAGTGTGTGCACCTTTCCCTCGATATCTGCATTCTTGGATATCTCCTTGAACTTCTTCCAGATTCCCTTGCGGCCTATCTTGTGGCCGAAACAATTGATGAACAGATATTCTGACTGCTTTTCCTTAAGAAGGCTCTTCCTTCCCTCCTCCATATATTTCTTTATCCAGTAGAGAGAGACCTCTCCCAGAGGAACTATACGCTCCTTGCTTCCCTTTCCGAACACCCGCACCACACCCTCCTCGGGGTAGATGTCGGAGCACTTGAGATCCGATACCTCGGAGATACGCAGTCCGCAGGAATAGATGACCTCGAACAGGGCTCTGTCCCTTATTCCCGCAGGCTTGCCCAGGGCAATGCTGTCGAAGAAGGAATCCACCTCGGCATTGCTGAAAACCTTGGGCAGCACATGGCTGCTTTTGGGCATATCCAGCACTGCAACCGGATTGTCCTTCCGCACATCCTCCAGCTGAAGGAACTTGAAGAAGGAACGGAGGCTGCTCATTATGCGGGATACTGTCCGGGATGTGAGATGCCCTTCCCTGGTACGGCTTGCGATGTAATCCTCTATGTCAGATGTGGATATCGAAGATGGAGCAATCTTCTGGTCCCCCAGGTAGGAGATGAACATGCTTATCTCTCTGCCGTAAATCAGAACTGTGGCCTGGGAAAGGTTGAGTTCACTGATAATATAGTCTACATAGCTGTCGGAAAGCCGCTTTAAATCCATCACTTTTCTGTCCTTATTCCAGGCACCCTGCCCCGGAGCCGGTAGATTGCCGGCTGCTCAATATTGCCCCAGTCTCCATTGCCTTCGCTCTGCACCCGGGTTTCCGGTCTTGGAGCTGCATTTCCGCTCATCCCACCCTTCTGCATGGCATCCCATTCTCTCGGGCTCACCACATTCGGATTATTCACCTTGGGCTTTGAGTACTGGGTTCCCATGGTTTTCTGGTTCGACGGGAAACCTGTGGCGATTATGGTCACAGAGACTCTCTCTTTCATGGACTCATCAACCCGCTGGCCGTAGATAAGGTTTACATTCTCATCCGCATTGGATCGGACAAGGGTAAGTATCTTCTCCAGGTCTGTCATGGAGAAGTCAGGGCCGCTGGTTATATTTATGATGATGCCTGTGGCACCGGTGATATCGGTGTTATCCTGGATCTTGTTGCACAGGGCATTGGTTATGGCATCCTCTGCCATGGTCTCTCCCTTGCCCTCGCCTATTCCTATGAAGGCCTCGCCCTTGCCCCTCATGATTGTGTTGATGTCGGCAAAGTCAAGGTTTATCTCTCCAGGTATTGTTATAAGGTTCGCAATGCCCAGGATCGCATCCCGCAGCACGCCGTCGGCAATCCTGAAGCCCTCCAGCATGGAGACTGTCTTCTCCACATGGGCGAACTCCAGAAGCTTCTGGTTCGGAACCACAATAAGGGCATCCACGTTCTCCTTAAGCTTCTCGATTCCCATAAGGGCATTCTCCATACGCCGGGGTCCCTCGCCGTCGAAGGGAGTGGTCACCACAGCGATTGTAAGCTTGCCCATGTCCTTGGCAATCTTGGCAATTACAGGAGCACCTCCGGTTCCGGTTCCACCGCCCATTCCGGCAGTGATGAACACCATGTCGGATCCTTCTATGAACTGCTTGATATCTTCCTTCTGCTCGTTGGCAGCATCCTCGCCTACCTTTGGATTGCCGCCGGCACCCAGACCATGGGTGGTCTCCCGGCCCAGGGGCAGGTGAGTCTCGGCCTGGCTCCGCTTGAGAGCCTGCAGGTCGGTGTTGGCAGCGATGAATATGACATCCTGCCGGTTATAGTCTTCGATAATGCGGTTCACTGCATTGCAGCCTGCGCCGCCGACGCCGATAACCTTGATTACCGCGCTTTCTACCGGACCTCTTTTTTCCTTGTCATCAATAATTGTTAATTCCATTCTCCCCTCCCCCTATATCCTAAAAATCCTTCACAAAGTTCTTGGTTTTATTCCAGGCCCATTTCCCCATTTTCTTGAATAAACCATCGCCCACATCAGCAGGCATGTCGTCGGGGGAACTCATTCCCATATCGGGCCTCTTCTTGGCCATCTGGCCCCTTATCTTCATATCAAGACCCAGCTGAGCCAGGCCGATGGCGCCGGCGAATCTTGGATTTGCAAAAATCTCGCCGTCAATTTTCTTTCCATCTTTCTCTATATCCACGGTAAAGCCCACAGGATTTCCAATGCGCACCGGAATCTTGAACACTTCCTCGGCCACCTCGCTGGCACCTGGAAGAAGGGCTCCGCCGCCGGTAAGGACAATGCCGCTGTTCACATACTGCATAGCCTTGGCATCCTCCACAGCCCTCTTGACCTTGGAGAAGATCTCCCACATCCTGGCCTTCGCAATCTCGCATACTGTAAGGCGCGATATGTTCCGATCCCCGAAGGATCCGGAGGTTACAGGCATCTCTATGGTCTCCTTGGCATCCACCAGGGATTCATGGCAGGCGCCCCGGTTAACCTTGATCTTCTCTGCAATATCCATTGAAAGCTTGAGCACAGCCGCAATATCGCCGGTAACATATTTTCCGCCGATAGGAACAACACCGGTGAAATAGGTGGCACCGTTCATCTGCACTCCCACCTCGGTGGTACCGCCGCCGATATCTATGATCATCACTCCTGCTTTCTCCTCTTCCGGAATCAGTACGGATTTGCAGTCTGCAAGGGTTATAGGAATCATGTTCTGTATTCCGTATTCAGAGCGGTCAATACAGTTCTTGAGATTTCTCATGGCCGATGTGGATGCTGTTATAATGTGGGCCTGAACCTCAAGCCGGTTGCCATACATATGGATCGGATTCTTTATTCCGCCCTGGTTGTTGACTTTATATTCGATAGGCATGACAAAGAATGTCTCCCGGTCAGGAACCTCGGGGATAGCGCCGGCAGACCTCATGGCCTCCTGCTTGCTCTGCTCGGTGATCTCAGGCTTCTCGCCCCTTCTGCGGCTGTCTACCCTGACTACTCCGATGGAGTTCATTCCCTTGACATGCTCGCCGCTTATGCCGCACACAACCTCTTCCACATCCCGGCTGGACATGTTCACAGCATCTTCCACAGCCTGGACAATGCAGCCGCTTGCAGCCTCCTTGTTTATAATGATGCCGTTACGGATTCCTTCGGATGGGACATCTCCATAGCCCACCACCTTGAGCACAGGCTCTCCACCGCGGTCAGTGTCATATTCCCCTATGACTGCTGTCACATTTGCTGTACCGATATCAAGCCCTACTACGATATCATTAGAATCCATCATCAGCCCTCCTTGACCTTATAAACAATCTTGCCACCTCTGAAATCAAGCTCATCGGTCTGCTTATCAATTCCATTCTCTTCCATCACATCCAGGACAGTGAACATCTGCTGAAGCAGGCTGTCGTCAATATCAGAACTGGTCCGTATGCGTATACTGCTGTTCGCAGGATAGATAACAACATCAAAGGAGCCCTCTGTCTTCTCCACGAATTTTATCTCTGATATCTGCTCGAAGAGTGTGTCAGAAGACTGCTTGACCGCAGAAAGCCTGGAAAGGTATGGGATGAACATGCCCGGAAGCTTTGTCCCCAGCTTAAGGTTCTGGAATGTAAGGCCTGAAATGACAGGAAGATCATAATCGGTGACCCCCTCTCCCATCTCGAAGATAACCCCTTCCCTGTCCAGTGTCACAGGAACTGTGAAACCATCCACATCTATGAATGCAATTGCAAACGGCTCCCGTCCCTCAACAACTATTTTTATTTCCGACGGAAAATGCTTTTCCACAGTCACGCCCTGAATAAGATTGTTCTCTAAAAGCCGTCTCTCCACCTCGGCGGCATCTACGGCAAAATAGCTTTCACCGCCGGTTATCCCGGCCAGCTCGATGATCTCCATAGAAGAAAGCGCCACGGAAGCAGGGGATTCCACCTGGACCTTGTCAATCTTGAGGTTCGGTGAGATCAGAAGCATGAAGATTGCTTCCATGGACGCAAGACCAAGGATGAAGAGAAAAACAAAAAGGAGGAATTTTTTGTTTACTGTTCTGCTTCTATGTCTATCCTGGAAGGAATAACCAGGATAAATATCAATACTGCTCATAGTAATCTCCTCTGTCGGCACCCCTCGACACATTCAGCAGGAAACCGCACATTATCATGGTCACCAGCATGGAGGTTCCACCCTGGGAGAAGAAAGGCATTGTGATTCCTGTAGTGGGGATAAGCTCTGCAACAACAGCAGTGTTCACCAGCATCTGGAAGAAGATACTGGTGGTGAGTCCAAATGCCACATAAGACTTGTATTTGTCGGTGGCATTCCAAGCGATGTAATAACCTTTGAAAGCAAGGAAAGCAAAAAGAATTATGATGATGAAAACACCTATAAACCCCAGCTCCTCGCCTACAATTGCAAAGATGAAGTCTGACTTCGCCTCGGGCAGGTTTCCCATCTTATAGGTTCCGCTCCCTATTCCCCGTCCGAATAAACCGCCGGCAAGCAGCGCCTCCTTGGCCTGGAGGATCTGGTAACTGCTTCCCTCTGCATCGGTGTTTCCCGACATATGGGAAGTAAGGCGCTCCATACGGTATGGCTCCATAATTATGAAAAGGAGGAACAGAAGCACCAGGGCGCCGCCCAGAAGGAGCAGCATCCTGAAACGGAACTTAGACACAAAGAACATGGCCGCACAGAGCCCCACTATGAACAGTGTGGTGGAAAGGTCGGACTGCATGAATACTATCTGGATCACAACCAGCATGACGGTGAACACAGATGTGGAATAATGCTTTTTATGTCCGCTCTCCACCCTGACGAAGTCGGATGCCAGATAAAGAACCAGGACTATCTTGTAGAACTCTGAAGGCTGCAGGGAAAGAGCTCCGATACGTATCCAACGGGAAGCTCCGTTGACATCCCCATACAGCGGAGGCAGCAGGTTGAGGACAAATACTATCAGGAGGAAAATCTTGTTGCACCTGCTGAATATCTTCATAGGCATATAGGCCACAATTATGGCAAGAATGGAACCCATGCAGAACATGAGAGCCTGGCGGGAAATAAAGTATGTGAAGGGTTTTCCTGTGTTGACCGCATCGGGGTAGGATGCGGAGAACAGCATAGCCATGCCGCTGCCTGCCAGAAGCAGGATCACTGCCAGCAGCATTGTGTCAAATGAGTTGCCACGCTGTCTTTCCATCAAGAAACCGTCCATCAGTCTCCTTCCATCACTGCAGTTTCAATGTCGAGAGGGCAAGCACTACAAAAAGCCCTCCGATAATCCAGAACCGGGTGACCACCCGGGTCTCCTTCCAGCCCATCTTCTCAAAATGATGATGCAGCGGAGTCATAAGGAATATCCGTTTTCCCTCATGGTCCGCGCTATGCTTCTTTGTATATTTAAAATAAAGGCACTGGATGATGACCGACAGAGCCTCGATCACAAATACACCACCTATGAAGACAAGCAGGATCTCCTTCTTCAGGAGAAGTGCCATAAGTCCGATAATGCCTCCCAGGGAAAGGCTTCCGGTATCGCCCATGAACATCTCGGCAGGATGGCAGTTGAACCAGAGGAACCCGATGGATGCCCCGATAAGAGCAAGGCTGAGCACCGACAGCTCACTGCAGCCAGCCATGAACGGAATATTAAGATAAGCCGCAAAGTCTGCACGGCCTGTGATATATGCAAGGATCGCAAACCCGATTGCCACCAGGAACACAAGGCCTATGGCAAGGCCGTCCAGCCCGTCGGTCAGGTTCACGGCATTGGATGCGCTCACCAGGATAAGAACTCCAAAGGGAATATAGAGCACGCCCATGTCACACACCGGATATTTGCAGAAGGGGATATAGAGCAGTGTGGTGTTCTCGTTCCTGCCCATATAGATAAGCAGGACTATGATAAGAGAAACTATGATCTGCCACATCATCTTGCGCCGGGGGTTGAGCCCTTCGGTATTCTTTCTTGTTATCTTGAGCCAGTCGTCGGTAAAGCCGATGCAGCCGAAGCCCAGGACTGCAAAAAGGGAAAGCCATGTGAAGCTGTTGCGCAGGTCCTGCCACAGAAGGACAGAGATGACAATTGCGAAAATGATCAGGATACCGCCCATGGTAGGAGTTCCCTCCTTGACCAGATGGGTCTGGGGACCGTCTGTCCGCACTTCCTGTCCCATCTTCTTCCTCTTGAGCCAGCGGATGACACCAGGTCCCAGGATAAGGGAAATGATAAGCGCTGTGACTGCAGCATAGGATGCCCTGAAGGTGATATACTTAAAAATGTTTATTTGGGAGGCTAACTCTTTTAACACTTCACTTACCCCTGCTCTTGAGTTTTTCCACTACCCGCTCCATCGCCATTCCTCTGGAGCCTTTGACCACGACCAGATCCCCTGGTCTGACAAAATCTATGACAGCCTTTTCCAGCGCCTCGTACTCAGGGCTCCAGAAAGGACTTTTACCTGCATCTATAAGTGCATCGTATGCAGCTTTCATCTCGTTCCCGAAAAGGAAGATTCCTGCCGCATCGGAATAAGAGAGCTTGCGCCCGATCTTAGCATGGATGCTGTCCGACTCTGCTCCCTGTTCCAGGAGAGAGCCAAGCACAAACACCACCCGCTTCACGCTGGAAGCCGCCTCGGCCGCAAAATCCACCACAGCCATCACTGCCTCCAGGTTGGCGTTGTAGCAGTCGCACAGCACCTGGATGCCGCCGGCCTCGTACAGCTCGCCCCGGCCGAACATGGTGCTGGCCCCTTCCAGAGCCTCCTTTATCTGGGCATCGGTTGCACCGAAGTAGCGCCCTACTGCAGCAGCGGCCATTGCATTCAGAAAGTTGTATTTTCCCATAAGGGGGAAATGTATCCGCTCCTCTCCAAGTGTGAACTCAGAGCCTGCGGTCCCCTTGAGCTCAAAGCCTGTGGCCATTGAGCAGCCATATGTAAAGTACTGCCGCCCCTCTCCCACCTGGTGCTCAAGGTAATCGGCGTAATCGTCTTTCTCATTCACAAAGCCGGCTTCCAGCGACGGGTTTGCGGAGAAAATCTTTCCCTTCTCTATGGCAATGTTGTCCTGGGATCCCAGGATGCCGATGTGGGCAGTGCCGATATTGGTCACAACCCCCACCTGCGGATGGAGCACACCCACCAGGGCATCCATCTCTCCCTTGTGGTTTATACCCATCTCGAACACGCCGAACTTATGGCATGACCGGATGGAGAACATGGAGAGGGGAAGGCCTATCTCGGAATTAAGGTTGCCCTTGGAGCACACAGTGCTTCCCAGCCTGGAAAGAATGGAGGCGGTAAGCTCCTTGGTGGTGGTCTTGCCGCTGGATCCGGTTATTCCCACCATTCTTATCTCCGGGAACTTGTCACGGTAGAACCGGGCCAGGTCCTGGAGAGCCTTGAGGGTGTCCTGCACCTTCAGTATGCAGCTATCTCCGGCCTCGATGGTCTTCTGAATATCAGGAGTCACGTGCTCCACCACACACAGAGCCGCTCCCTGCCCTGCTGCGGCAGGCACAAAGAGATGACCGTCGGTCTGTTCCCCCTTCAATGCGAAGAAGATGGAACCCGGACCGGCCATCCTTGAGTCTGTGCATGCATTTGTAAAATAAGTCCCCTCCCCAGAAGACAGCAGCTGACCAGCAGTTGCCTTAACTATTTCATCTATGGAAAGAGCTAGTTCATTCTTTCCCCTCTGCATCCGATTCTATCTGACTCCTTGTATCTATAATGATAGTCTGCCCCACACTTGCGTTGGACAGCTTCATTGTTTCCTTGACCTCTTTAACATGCTGCGGTGAGCTGTAGGCTGACAGCGATGTAAGCTCCTGCTTGTTCTTCTCGAACCACTTCTCCTGTGTGTTCTGGTATTCATTCACCTCGGCCTGAAGCCGCTCGTACTTATACCCCTGGTAGATATTGAGGGCAAAGAGCCCCATTATTGCTATGACAAGAACCAATACAGTAAAGCTTCCCATTTTTCCTTTCATACAGCCACCTTTTCAGCAACCCTGAGCTTGGAGCTCCTGGATGCCGCATTCTCCGCTATTTCCGCATCGGACGGAACTACCGGCTTCTTGGTGATGATATTCACCACCCTGTGATTTCTGCCGCAGGTGCACCGAGGCGCTGAGTCCGGGCAGATACAATCTTTCTCTTTATCTCTGAAAAAATTCTTGACTATTCTGTCTTCCAATGAATGGAAGGTTATTACCCCTATCCTGCCACCGGGAGAAAGAACCTCCAGCGCCTTATCCAGCGCCTCGGCCAGCCGCTCCAGCTCGCCGTTCACGGCGATGCGCAGCGCCTGGAAGGTGCGGGTTGCCGGGTGAATCTTGCCATGCCGGTATCCTTCCGGCACTGCGCGGTAGACTACGTCTGCCAGCTGGGCGGCTGTGGTTATAGCCCCCAGTTCCCGGGCCTCTGTTATGGCCTTGGCGATGCGGCGGGAATAGCGTTCCTCACCATAGTTGTAGATGATGTCGGCCAGGCGCTCTACCGGATAGTTGTTGACCATGTCGGCGGCAGAGACCACCAAGTCGCCACCGAGCTCCATGCTCAGGGGCTCATCCTTGCGGAAGGAGAACCCCCGGCCTGATTTCTCGTAGTGGTATGTGGAAATTCCCAGGTCGAACAATATCTTGTCCGGTCTGGGGGATCTGGTGGGATATTCAGCGAAATATCGGTTGAACCAGGTGTTGCAGAACTGCACCCGCCCTTTGAAGGGGGCAAGACGCTCCTCTGCAACCTTGAGTATATGGTCATCTGCATCAAGGCAGACCAGCTTGATGTCGGGGTAAGCAGAAAGAAGGGCCTCTGAATGGCCCCCTTCTCCGGTGGTGCAGTCGATGAAAAGCTCACCCGGCTTTGAGGGTTTTAAATAGGAGAGAACCTCATTCTTAAGCACCGAATAGTGAACGACTTCCATACTTACTGCAGATCCAGATTGCCAATGCTTTCCAATGCGGCATCAACCTCGGCCACATTATCCTCAAGATATTTGTCATAGCGGCTTCTGTTCCAGATGTCGATATGCTCCTCCACACCTACGCAGATCGAGCATTCTTTCTCCAACTGGGCATAGTCGCGCAACGGCTGGGATATATTTATACGGCCGGTCTTGTCAATCTCGGTCTCCTGGACAGATACCAGGAACTGGTTGCGCAGCACACGTCCGTATTTCGAGAAGGTTGAGGTGTTATCCAGAATCCGCTTCTTGAAGCGTTCCCACTGCTCGGGAGTGAACATCCACAGGCATTTCTCGGCTCCCCGGGTTATGTAGACAGTACTGCCCTCCACACCGGCCCTGAGCCCTGCCGGAAGCATGATTCTTCCCTTTGTATCCAGATTATTCCAATAAACCACTCTTCTCCACCACTAATATCCAAAAATTACCACTTTTTACCACTTATGGACATTATGGGGGATAGTTGGGAAAAATGTCAACTATTTTTTTCCACAATTCTATAAAATTTTTTTTGGGAACTTTTTTGCCCTCCCCTCCGCAGTTGTCACACTTCTCTTTTTTTTGTATGCTATATATAGAATTAATAAGGAAAAACCCATGAACATCATAGAACCAAAAGTCCTCAAGGGATTCAGAGACTCACTTCCTGCAGAGGAGACAGAGAAAAAGCGGCTTTTCGCCATTCTGGAGAAAACTTTCACCAGTTTCGGCTTTGCCCCCATCGACACCCCGGTGCTGGAGTACACCCAGGTTCTCTTGGGCAAGGGTGGCGGCGAGACCGACAAGCAGATCTACCGCTTCACCGACAACGGCGACCGTGATGTTTCCATGAGGTTTGACCTTACAGTTCCCTTTGCCCGGTTTGTCAGCGCAAACATGGACAAGCTGCCCCTCCCCTTCAAGCGGTACCACATAGCCAAGGTATGGCGGGGAGAGAACACCCAGAAAGGGCGCTACCGGGAATTCTACCAGTGCGACTTCGACATAGTGGGAGTGGATTCTGCCGCCGCAGACCTGGAGATCCTCACCATGATCTGCCAATCCCTAAAGAACATAGGTGTGGAAGGGTTCAAGATCCACCTGGCAAGCAGACAGGTGTTCAACCGGTTCCTGGCTGCCCTGGGAATCCAGGACAAGCTTACCGATATCCTCCGGCTGGTGGACAAGCTGGCCAAGATCGGCGAGGAGGAAGTGGCAAAGCAGCTGGCCGAGATTGCCGGCAAGGATGCTGCAGATAAGATACTGGGCTATATAAAGATGGAAGAGAGCTTTGACAAGACTCTGGATAAGATCACTGCCCTTGCAGGGGGCGAGGCTGATGACACAGCAAGACTTCATGCTCTCAAGAAGGCGTTGGACGAGAACGGCCTTGCAGGCAACTTTGTCCTTGACCCCTCCATAACCCGCGGCCTTGACTACTACACCGGCATAGTGTACGAGACCTTCCTGGACAAGGCACCGGAGTTCGGCTCTGTCTGCTCGGGAGGCAGGTACAACAACCTGGCATCGCTGTACACCAAGACCCAGCTTCCGGGAGTAGGTGCATCCATCGGCATAGACCGCCTTATCTCCGCCCTTGAGGCACTGGGAAAGAAGAACGACAGCAAGGCCCTTTGCGACACCATCATCTTCAACATTGACGAGTCGCTCTTAGGGCATTACACCAAGATCGCGCTGATGCTGAGGGAAAAAGGCATCTCCTGCGACCTCTACCCCGAGACCAAGAAGCTGAACAAGCAGTTCGGCTACGTGGAGAAGAAGCACATTCCTGTGGGAATCATCTGCGGCTCCGAGGAGTACAGCTCCGGCACCATCACCATAAAGGACCTGACCACCCGGGAGACCTACGAGAAGCTGCCGCTGGCCGAAGGGATAGAGAAGATTATTTCACTACTTAGACACGAGGCATAATGCAAGCACATGATCTGCCGGTCTACCGGCACAAAGAGACAATTTTAGAGTACATAAAGAACAATAAAGTAATAGTAATAGAGAGCCCCACCGGAAGCGGAAAGACAACCCAGCTTCCTATGATCCTGTACGAGGCAGGATATGCAGACAAAGGAATCATCGGAGTGACCCAGCCCCGGCGTATCGCCACCCTTTCGGTATGCGACTACATTGCACGGCAGCTGGGCTGCGAGGTTCCAGGCACTGTGGGCTACAAGATGAGGTTTGCAGACCAGACCATATCAAGCACCAAGATCAAGATAATGACAGACGGCATACTGCTGCAGGAGATCAAGTTCGACCCTTACCTGTCCCAGTACAGCTGCATAATTGTGGACGAGGCCCACGAGCGGAGCCTGAACATAGACTTCATCCTTGGTCTCCTGAAGCGCATCTCCAACGTCAGGGACGACTTCAAGATCATCATATCCTCGGCCACTATCAACACATCGGTGTTCTCCGAATATTTCGGAGGATGTCCTGTGGTCCACATCGACTCCAAGATGTACCCTGTGGGAGTTATCTACGACCCGGTTCCAGAGGATGCAAAGCCCGAGGAGCTTCTCCTCAAGGTGGGCGACATTGTGGAGCGGTGCATAGAAGAGGAGCGGGAGGGAGACATCCTTATATTCCTCTCGGGTGAGAAGATGATAAAGGACTGCATAACCATGCTGGATGCAAGCCCGGTGCGGGATAAGCTTATGCTCTTGCCCCTGTACGGAAGGCTCTCCAAGGAAGAACAGGAGCGGATCTTCATAGAGACACCCCCTGACAAGACCAAGGTGATAGTTGCCACCAACATTGCCGAGACCAGCGTCACCATCGACGGAATCACCACAGTAATAGACTCAGGACTTGCCAAGATAAACACATACAATACACGGACATTCACATCCTCCCTTCTGGAGGCCCCTATATCCAAGGCTTCCTGCAACCAGAGGAAAGGAAGGGCGGGACGGACCCAGGCAGGGACCTGCTACCGGCTCTACACCAAGCAGAGCTTCGAAAGCCGTGTCATGTTCACCAAGGAGGAGATCTACCGCACCGACCTGTCGGAGGTTATCCTGCGGATGGCAGAGCTGGGGATCACAGACTTCGAGTCCTTCGACTTCATATCATCCCCGGAGAAGAACGGCATAAGGAGCGCCATCGAGACCCTGGTGATGCTGGATGCCCTCAACGACAACAACACCCTTACAAAGATAGGCGAGATGATGGCGGCCTACCCTCTTCTGCCACGGCTGTCCAGAATGCTGGTGGAAGCTATCCTCAAGTATCCCGACGTGATCGAGGAGACTATCATAGCTGTCACATTCCTCTCCACCAACAGCCCATTCCTCCTGCCCCAGGGGATGGAGATGGAGGCAAGGAAGGCACATCACTCCTTCCGCAGCAAATATGGGGACTTCGTATCCTACATCGACATTTACGATTCCTTTGTGAACGCCGAGAACAAGGAGGAGTTCTGCGACTCCAACTTCCTGGACCTGAAGGTGATGAACGAGATCGTGAGCATAAAGGAGCAGCTTGAGGACATTGTGGGGGAGCAGGGAATACCTGTATCAGGTGGCGGCAGCGTGGAGAACTACCTGAGCGCTGTGGCCAAGGGCCTTATCCAGTTCGTGTGTGTCCGCACCGGCAAGGGAGCCTACTCAAGCCTTACAGCAGAGCGGATCTTCATCCACCCGGGCTCTGTCATGTTCCACGAGAACCCGGACTTCATCGTAGCCGGCGAGATAGTACGTACCAGCCGCATGTATGCCCACTCTGTATCGCCTCTCAACACCGAGATACTCAAGAGGATATCCCCTGAGCTGGCCACAAAGCTCACCACCACAATACAGAAGGAGGCCAAGGGCAAGGAGAAGGCAGACAACGCTTGGCAGATCAAGATAGGCAACCAGTTCTTCGAGCTCAAGAAAGGCAAGGGAAACAAGAATAAGACAGCCATACTCCAGTGGGAGAACCTGGCCAAGGTCATCAAATCCGGCAGCTTTGTGGTGGACCCTCAGTCCAAGGACCTCAAGTGCATTGTCATATGGCGGGACATGGAGTTCCTGAGCAATGAGAAGCTGCGGGATGTGAAGCGCATGCTTCCATATATAAATCCGGAGCGGAAGTTCAAGGAGGAGCTGCCCTTCATGGGGAGCATAAGTGCAAACAAGCACTTCGACCAGCTGGCCGACTGCATGGATATCCTGCTGTGGCTGTGTCCAAAGAAGAAGAACGGCAAGATACTGGGCTTCCTGACACTCCACACCGACGAGCGTGGCAACTACTGGGTAAAGGCAGACCGGAGCTTCGACAACTCTGTGCTCACCACACTGGGAAGCCTCGAGATGCTTATGGACCAGGTTCCCGACAAGGCAAATCCCAAGAGCATAAAGAAGGTGAACTCCACCTACCGGTTCTTCAGCGAGATATTGAAAAAGTATTAAAGGACAGAAACTCCCATAGTTTTTGCCAGGGACTTGAGCTTTTTGTCCGTGGTCAGAAGAGTGGCCCCGTTGTGCCGGGCAAGTACCAGATAGAACATATCGTAGATGCTGTGTCCCAGCCGTATTCCCTCGTGCAGGGCTTCTATTGCCAGCTCGCTGGTGTCAGTGTATTCATCCACCATCTGCAGGATATAAGAGAGTGTCTTCCTTGCATTCTCCTCATCC
>JAEEGJ010007126.1_pt1 | contig 32529 bp, 30 predicted proteins | sample 8958761 | NCBI WGS metagenome assembly JAEEGJ01 (sample SAMN16246546, study PRJNA631951) | gut metagenome | biome: gut microbiome; feature: rumen; material: RS-attached | host: Bos | place: Iran: Karaj | collected 2018-10
GCGGTGGGGTGCCGATTTCAACATTCACATCACCTTCAGCAACGACTCAACATCGATTCTCGATGTGCGCGGCCTTTATCACTCATCGTCCACAATGCCGCAGATGGCCGTCGGGTCGGAAGAAGTGACCTACTACCCCGTGACGCTCGACCCTGAATTTGTTGACGCGCTGAAAAACAAGCGGATAGAAAGTTTCGGCGGCGATACTGCTGCCGCTATGGCTTTCTCTGACACCGTCCGCGCAAAGACGCTCTGGAGCGCCCTGCACGGTGAGATTGGCGGCGGATACATTCATTTTATCAACTGTTTGATTTACAGTCTTGAATCGAGAAGTTTGAACCTTTGGTCGCCATTCTACCGCCGGCCCGAATCGAACTGGAAGCCGAAACCGATGACCGAGTCGTACCGTCGCACCAAAAACTGGAAATACTACTTCCCCGATAATCAGAAACTTGCTCAGAAAGAATATCTTACCAAACAGAAGAACGGTGAGCTGGGCGATATGCAACTGCTGCCAAAATCGTTCATCGACCTTTTTCTTGGCACCAACCAAAAGCAGTATGAGCAACTGAAGATTGACGGCGAGACCAACAAAGTGGCCATCATTGATATGATTCGCCTGCTGGTGAGCGCCAACTATCTTGGTCTGGACCAAATTTCGCTCATCCAGGGCGCAGTGTCGCGGTCCATTATGAAATACTCGATGAACAGCCTGCCGTCGGTCATCATCTTCGACGATTTTGGCGCGGCCGTGGCAATGACGCTCGACCACGAAGGATATAAGATTGACAATGTGGTCTTCAACCAGCAGGAAACACTCAGCGCCGAAGAGATTGACCAGCGTATGCAACTTATGCAGGGTGTCATCCGCCAGGTGAATGCCATCAACAAGAAACTGTTTGAGCGGAATTTGAAGAATTACTACAAGTAGGTTTTTTCGTGTAGAGAGAAAAGAAAACGGACGAGTACTTTCTCTTTACTTTTGGCTGAGAATGTCGATTTTCCACCAAAAAAATTTTCATTTTCATGTAACATTGCTCGGTTTTTGCAGTCTATATATTGTGTAAAATCGAAAAAAAGCAATGATTGAAATAGAAAATCTGCATAAGTCGTACTTCACCGGAGGCGAGCCGCTGCACGTGCTCAAGGGCATCAACCTGAGCATCAGCGAGGGCGAACTGGTGTCGATTATGGGCAGTTCGGGCAGCGGAAAATCAACGCTGCTCAACATTTTGGGAATCCTTGATAACTACGACGAGGGCACTTACCACCTAAACGGCGAACTGGTGCGCAATATGAGCGAGAAACGCGCCGCCGCCTTCCGCAACCATATGCTGGGTTTTGTCTTCCAGCAGTTCAATCTGATAACTTTCAAAAATGCGCTTGAGAACGTGGCGCTTCCGCTTTATTATCAAGGTGTTAACCGCAAAAAGCGCAACCAGATTGCCTACGAGTATCTGGAGCGTGTGGGGCTGGCCACTCACGCCGAGCATATGCCCAACGAGCTTTCGGGCGGACAGAAGCAGCGCATTGCCATTGCGCGGGCTCTCATCGCCAATCCGAAGGTGATTCTGGCCGATGAGCCTACGGGCGCTCTCGACACAAAGACTTCGTACGAGGTGATGGACCTTCTGCAAGAGGTGAACCGCGAGGGCAAGACCATCATCATCGTGACCCACGAACGCGACATTGCCGATATGACCAATCGCACTGTCTTTCTGAAAGATGGAGTGATTGAATCTGATACCCCAAACAAGATAAAAATCGCCAGAGAATGTTTGATTTAGACAAATGGCAGGAGATTTTTTCGACTATGCGCAAGAACAAACTGCGCACCGTCTTGACGGCTTTCAGCGTGGCCTGGGGCATCTTCATTCTGATTGTGCTTCTGGGCTCGGGCAATGGCTTGAAGAATGCCATTATGCTGAACTTTGAGAGAGACGCCACAAACCTTGTGATGGTTTATCCGCAATGGACAAGCATGGAGTACAACGGCTACGGAAAGAACCGCCGCATTGAGTTCGACAGCCGTGACACCAAAATGCTTGATAATCAAGACGGACTGGCCACAATGACGCCTGTGCTGCAATTGTGGAGTTCGAGCGTATCGCACGGGGCCAACTATGGCAGTTTCCAGTCGCGTGGCGTCTATCCAGACATTATGGTAAGTGAAAATTTGAAAATCGAAAAGGGCCGATTCATCAGCGATACCGACATTCGCCTGAAACGCAAGGTGGTAACCATTGGCAGCGAAGTGGTGAAAACCGTCTTCCCCGATACCGACCCAATTGGCGAGTACGTGAAAATCAATAACTTAATGTTCCGCGTGGTGGGTGTTTACAAGGATGCCGAATGGGACAACCGCTATATTTATATGCCTTACAGCACAGCGCAGACGTTGCAAGGTGGAAAAGACCGAGTGTCGTACTACCAACTCACCACCGCACCCGAATTTGGCGTTGATGAGAGCCAGGCAGTTAAAGGTGAGATTCGCAAGAAGTTGGCCGCGCTGCACAAGTTCAATCCCGACGATACCAGAGCCGTTTGGATTAGCGATGACCTTGAGGAGTATGAGCAAACACTGAAATTGTTCAACGGCATCAGCATATTCATTTGGATGATAGGCATCGGCACTCTGATTTCGGGTATTGTGGGCGTGAGCAACATTATGATGATTGTGGTGAAGGAGCGCACCCGCGAGATTGGCGTGCGCAAGGCTCTTGGCGCGCGGCCGAGTTCGGTTGTCAGTCTGGTGCTGTCGGAGGCGGTAACAATAACAATGATTGCAGGTTACTTCGGGATGGTGTTTGGCGTGGCCGTGATGGAGGTGGTCGATTACATCAACGACACGATTATTGCTAACCGCCCAATAACAACCGATGCTGGCGGCGATATGAATATGTTTCTGAATCCGAATGCCGACCTTGGCATCGCTATCGGTGCCACTGTGCTGCTTGTGGTGTGTGGCGCCATCGCGGGTCTGATTCCCGCCTTGAAAGCGGCACGCATTAAGCCGATTGAGGCGTTGAGGTATGAATAAATGGACAATGGATAGTTGACAGTGGACAATTAAAAATGAAAAATGGTGTTGGGTTTTAGGTTTTGGGTGTTAGACCACAACTTCCAATTCAACAATTAAGAACTTAAAACTTAACAACTTATAACTCAAAACAAGCAAATGTTCGACAGAGAATTATATAAGGAGATTTGGCAGGCAATCAGCAAGAACCGGACGCGTTCGATTCTGACGGCGTTTGGTGTGTTCTGGGGACTGTTTATGCTGATAACACTCTATGGAGCAGGCAACGGTTTGCGGAACGGCGTTGAGATTCAATACAGCAATGTGGCCAAAAACACAACAATAATGTGGACAAGCCGCACATCGATTCCATACGGCGGATTTCAGCGCAACCGTTACTGGGATTTCAAGAACAGCGACATTGAGGCTCTCAACAAGCAGTATCCCTACCTTTACGTTGTTCCGCGCATTACCAGTTGGCGAGGCGGCGGTGCCACCTACAACTTGCGCACATCGGATTGTATGGTGGTGGGAGAGTTGCCGGTGACTACCAAGGTAGAGTATCTGAAGATGGAGTGCGGCCGATATATCAACGAAATGGACATTCGCGAGCGGCGCAAAGTGTGCGTCATCGGACCGCGTGTGCGCGAGGATTTGTTCCCGAACGGTGAAGATCCTATTGGCAAGAATATCTGTCTGTCGGGTGTCTACTATAAGGTTGTGGGTGCTTACGGCGGCAAAGGCATAGGCATCGATATCGACCCGCAAAGGGCAGTCCGTCTGCCTTTCAGCACTATGCAGCAGACCTACAATATTGGTGACAGAGTTGGCGACCTTATTATTGGCGCACCAGCCGACCGCAATATCGGCGATGTTGAGGAGGAAGTTATGCGCTTCATCCGTAGCCGCCACCGCGACGTGTCGCCTGACGACAACGAGGCATTGCAGCACGTCAATCTTGCCAAGCAGTTTGCGCAGATTAGCAATCTTTTTACGGGTATTGATGTGCTCATCTGGCTTGTAGGCCTTGGCACTCTGCTGGCGGGCATCATCGGCATCAGCAACATTATGCTGGTGATTGTGAAGGAGCGCACGCAGGAGATAGGCATCAAGCGCGCCATAGGAGCCACACCGGCCAGCATCATCCGCCAGATTATGACTGAGGCTGTGATGATTACGGTCGTGGCTGGATATCTGGGGCTTGTGCTTGGCGTGCTCATCAACGAGGGCCTGGGCATGGTTCTGGCTAGCAGCGACAGTATCTTCCTTAACCCCGGCATCAATCTTGGCGTGGGCCTTATCTGCCTTGCCATCCTGATTGTAGCCGGTGCTGCCGCTGGTTTGCTACCCGCTTTAAGAGCAGTAAAAATCAAACCAATTGACGCGATACGTGAAGAGTGATTAAAGAGTAAGGAGTAAAGATTAAAGTGTAATGAATGAAGGAAATATGTGGACAAAGTGTCTGTGGTCCGTTGACCGTAGTCTGAAGTCTTTAATAATGAATAATTAACAATTATAGAAAAATGAAAAAGTTTTTTAAGATTCTGGCTTTGGTTTTTGTGATTGTGCTTTTCATAGGGACCATTGTGTTCCTGGCCAACAAAAACAAGAAGGTGCCTGTGGTTTACAACATCGAGAAGCCACAGAAAACCAACATCATCAACAAGACAATGGCGACGGGCTCGATTGTACCGCGTAAGGAGATTCAAATCAAGCCGCAGGTTTCGGGCATTGTGCAGGAAATCTACCTTGAGGCTGGCTCAATGGTGAAGGAGGGCGAGGTGATTGCCAAAGTGAAGATTATTCCTGATGTTCAATCGCTTAACTCGGCCGAATCGCAAGTGAAAATGCAGAAAATGAATCTCGACAACGAGACCATCAACTACAACCGCCAGAAGCAACTCTTTGAGCGCAAGGTTATTTCGGAGAGCGATTTTCAGCAATCAGAATTGGCTTACAATCAGGCTGTTGAGAACTACAACAACGCACAAAGCAATCTTGAAATCATCAAAGACGGCGTGAGCAAGAAGGCGCAGAACACCACCAACACGCTCATCCGCTCAACCATCAACGGAATGATTATCGACGTGCCCATCCGTGAGGGCAACAGCGTGACGCAGTCGAACACCTTCAACGACGGCACCACCATTGCCGTGGTGGCCGATATGAGCGATATGATTTTCAAAGGCAAGATTGACGAGAGTGAAGTAGGCAAAATCCACGAGGGTATGAATCTAGACCTGACCGTTGGCGCCATTGTCGACACGCATTTCGACGCCACTCTGGAGTACATCTCGCCGAAGGGCGTTGAGGAGAACGGCGCCGTGCAGTTCGAAATTAAGGCGAAAGTGAAACTGAAGGAAGACCAGTTCATCCGCTCGGGCTACAGCGCCAACGCCGACATCATTCTGGAGCGCCACGACAGTGTAATGGCCATCTCGGAAGGCCTGCTCTTCTTCGAGAACGATAGTTCGTTTGTGAACATTCTGGTGAGTGACTCAACCGAAACTGAACAACGTTTTGAGCGCCGCAGTGTGGACATCGGCCTGTCGGACGGCATCAACATCGAGATTAAGAATGGCCTTGACTGGGAAGACAAGTTGAAGGGAAATGCAGTAATCAATTGATAATGTTGAATCGGATAACTGGATAATCGGCTAATCGAATGCTCGATTCACCATCCCGATAGTTATCGGGACACCGATTGACCGATTCATCAATCATAAATCAAAAATCAGAAATGAAAAAAACATCAATATTGGCAGTGGCGGCTGTGCTGGTGGCGAATGTGGCCACTGCGCAGGACGAATGGACGCTGGAACGCTGCATCAGTTACGCCATCGACAACAACATAACCATTAAGCAGCAGCAGTTGAGCGTTGAGCAGCAGAAAAACTCGCACGAGCAGTCGCGCTTGAGCGTGCTGCCAAGTGTGAACGCGGGGTTGAGCCAGTCGTACTCGTTTGGCCAGTCGACGGGTGAAGACAACACCTTCATCAACAACAACTCATCGACAACGTCGGGCCACATATCGGCCAGCGTGACGCTGTTCAACGGCTTGTCGAAATACAACCAGATAAAAGTCAGCAAACTTAACTACGAGGCGGCTTTGCAGAATCTGGAGCAGGCAAAGAACAATATGTCGCTAAACATCACATCGGCCTACCTTGACGTGCTGCTGAACAAGGAGTTGCTGGAGACATCGCGCGAGCAACTCGAACTGACGCAGGAGCAGATTGAGACCAACCGCCAGCAGGTGGAGGCAGGTAAACTGGCCGCAGGCAAACTGCTTGAAACTGAGTCGCAGGCGGCTCAGGAGGAACTCGACGTGACCAACCGCGAGAACTCGCTGTTGATTTCAAAAATCACTCTTCAGCAACTGCTGGAACTGCCCGTGAATGAGAATTTTGACATTGTAGTGCCTAACATTGATTTCGACCAGGTTGCGGCCACACTGCTTTCGGTTGACACGGTTTATGAGCGTGCCGTTGAGGAGCGTCCGGAGATTAAAAGCCGCGAGTTGGCCGTTGAGAGCGCCGACCGTCAGATTGCCGTAGCACGGGCGCAGCAGTACCCGTCGTTGAGCGCCAGCGCAGGCTACAGCAACAGTTACTACAAAATGTCGGGAATGCCCAACCAGTCGGTAAGCGACCAGTTAGACCTGCACGCTAGCAAGAGCATCGGCTTGTCGCTGAACATCCCCATTTTCAATGGTTGGCAAACTCGCACAAGCGTGAAAAACAGCAAGTTGAACTATCAGAACTCACAACTCGAACTGCAACAGGCCAAAAACACATTGTTGAAGGAGATTCAGCAAGTGTATGCGAACGCACAAGCGGCCCTGAAGCGCTATGAGTCGAGCCAGAAGGCCGTGAGCAGTGCCGACGAGTCGTTCCGCTATGTGAAAGAGAAATTCGATTTGGGAATTGTTACGCCGCTCGAGTTCAACGAAGCCAAAAACCGCCTTGCACAAGCGCAGTCAACCTTCATTCAGGCAAAATATGAGTATCTGTTCCGAATGAAGATTCTGGATTTCTACTACGGAAGGGAATTGAAGATTTAGGCAGTAGTTTTGTTTAGGTTGAAAGAATAAAGAGTAAAGGCGGGTTTTGTCTTTACTCTTTTTTGTTTGTTTCCACCTTTTTAAGCGGCCAGCGGTTGCCGCGCATTTCCACCAGAAAAGCCTTCACCGAGCCCACGGCAATCTTTGCTTCCATCATTATTGGCGCGCAGTTGGGGTCGTCGGTTATCCATGCGGTAAGGTCTTCGCCGCCGCTGAAGATGGTTCCGTCAACCATCATCACCTTAAACTTGCGGCATTGGTAAGTGTCGCCGCTGCGAGTGGTGACGGGCTCGATGCCCATATAGCGGAAGTGCAGGTTGTAGATTTTGTTGCCGACAATCACCGGCACGGGCACTTTTTGTCCATAGACGATTTTTGTAAAATCAATCGAGCGGCAGATGTATATGGCTGAAATCAAATCGGTTATCGACGGTGTTACTTTCAGCGTGTCGATTTTGAAAGCCCGTTTGGCGTTCTCGGTTGCCACAATGGCAATGCTGTCGTTATAGTTGAACCGGACTTCTTCGCGGTCCCAAAAACTGCCTTCCAAAGTGTTGCATCTGAACCAGTGCGGGGTGTAGGTCTGCGGTTCTACGATGGCTTCGTAGCGGTCGCGGACCTTGTAGAACCAATCGTAGCCCGGATTTGTGGCACCTTCGCTCAAAAGGTGGTAGAGTGGCTGGCCGTTCCAAGTTGTATCGCGGATTTCGAAGGTCACCCATCCGGCGTTGAGCCATATAAACTGCCAGTTGTAGTAGATGTCGAGTTTAAAGCGTTCGCCAGCAACAAACTTGCCGAACGTGTAGGTAGGCTGCGAGTATCCGGTAACCCACATGCACAGAAAAAGCAATATGGCAACCGCCCGGCGCATTACTCAACTTTCCAGGTGTATTCAATATCCCAACTTGATTTGGTCTCGATTTTCTGACCGAAATAGAAAACCCGTTCGGGTTGGCGGCGTAAGTTGAAATTACCCGTATCCCACTTGCCGTTGCGGTTGTCGTCGCAAATCATTTTGCAAAGGTACGAGCCGGGTTCCAGATAGTCGATGGTAAGCGTGGTGTCGCCGCTGATGGTGTACTCTTTGAGCACCTTCTCTTTGGTGTCGAGCAGTTGCACAATGGCATTGCTGCACTGCACGTTTTCAACGTTCAGCACAACCGTGCTGTAGTAGTCGCGAATCTGAGTTTTGAAATCCTGCTTGAGAGTGTCGTTGATGTTGCCATAGACGTCGGTGAGTGCGCCAGCCGGAACCAGCAGGCGGTACTGTGTCGTCTCGTCGCGTTTAAAATCGATGTCGAAACTGCGCATGCTGCCTTCGGTGCGGCTCATTGTGAATTTGACAGCCGATTCTTCCCCTTCTTCAATTTTGGTGAGAGCAATGCTGGCGGCATTGAAATCCTTAACCGGATAGTTTGTTTTCAGGCGTATGGGTTTCACAAGGTCGAACTGTGAGTTCAGGTTGTGCTCGATGGTCAGTTCCGACTTCTTTTTCTCTTCTTTCTTCTCGGTGGATTCGTCTTTCTTCAGTTTCGACAGAAGGCCGCCTTTCTTCTTGTCAGCCTTTGTCTGCGCTTTGGGTTTCGACAAGAACTCGAGAGTGTCGGTTTGCAGATAATCGGCACCAGCCGAGTCCTTCATTGTGTAACGCACCTGCATTCGCAGCGTGTCGCGCTTGTAGAGCACCGAGTCGGTAATCCAGAGCACCACCGAGTCGGTTGGCAGTTGGCTCTCAAAGACGCACCAGTCGGCAGCAAACGTGGTGTCAACAATCGGACTGATGGAAAAAGTGCTGTCAACCTGGTCGTTGAACGCAACGGCCAGAAGCCGGCGGTTAGGGCGGTACACATCGTGCAGATACTGAATATGATACTCTTCGGTGAATAGGTTCAGACTCATATTGTCGAGAGTCGAAACCATCACGGTGTAGGTGTGTATTGAGTCACGGAAGACAGTATCTTTCCTGTCGCGCGATATCCGTTCAATCAGTCGGATGGTGTCGGTTATAGTTTCAGGCTCAAACGACGGCTGTATGGCGCTGTCGCAGAAGGCGATGGCTTCGCCAGGCATATCGAAGATGAGATTGTTGTTCAGGTCGCGCAGAGCGAAAACGTAATAAGGCTCGGGCTTCATGTTCGGCACAATGAACAGACCGTCGGCATTGGTGCGGCCTACACATTCGGGTTTTTGCGTGCGTGGCGTTGAGTCGGAAAAATTCCGGTAAAGCATAATGTTCACACCGCTAAGCGGCTTGCCGGTGAAGGCGTCGGTAATAATTCCGCCCATGTAGGTTGAGTCGAAGGTGGGGCCTGTCGAAAACTCAAATTGGAAGTTTTCAAGCACGTTGCCTTCGTTAAGGTCTGTAATCGAATTAAAGAAGTTGAAGTTGTAGGTGGTGCTGTCGGCCAGTTCGTTGTTGATTCGGACAACCATTTTCTTGCCACGCATCACAACCTTCGGCTTGTTGGGCACCGGCGGCGACACCAGCAGTTCCTGGCTCACGTTTTTAAGGTCGACAAACTCATTGAACTCAACAATGAACTTTTTCCCTTTGAAATCAGTTGAATAGTTGACAGGCATGCTTCGCAAGGGCACTGGCGGCTCGGTATCTTTCGGTCCACCGGTAGGTGCCGACATCTTGGCGCAACCAATCGTGGTCATTGCCGCAAGGCTGAAAATCAAATATTTGCCAACTGATTTCATTATAATCGATTCCTTATTTCTATTTCAAATATAGTAAATCATCCCACACTTCCTTCCAGACTGACTTGCAGCAGTTTCTGCGCCTCAACGGCGAACTCCATCGGCAGGGTGTTCAGCACCTCTTTGGCGTAGCCGTTCACAATCAGGCCAACGGCGTCTTCGGTTGAAATGCCGCGCTGGTTGCAGTAGAAAATCTGGTCCTCGCCGATTTTCGACGTGGTGGCCTCGTGCTCGAGCACGGCGGTGTTGTTCAGGCACTCAACGTAAGGAAACGTGTGGGCACCGCATTTGTCGCCCAGAAGCAGCGAGTCGCACTGCGAGTAGTTGCGGGCCCCGTCGGCGTTGGCCGAGACCTTGACAAGTCCGCGGTAACTGTTCTGGCTCTGACCTGCCGAAATGCCTTTCGACACTATTCGGCTACTGGTGTTCTTGCCAATGTGAATCATTTTCGAGCCTGTATCGGCTTGCTGGTGGTTGTTGGTCACGGCCACCGAGTAGAACTCCGACGACGAGCCGTCGCCCAAGAGCACTGTGCCTGGATATTTCCACGTAATGGCCGAGCCTGTCTCCACCTGGCTCCACGACAGCCGCGCGTTCACACCCTTGCACAGACCTCGCTTGGTCACAAAATTGTAAATGCCGCCGCGGCCATCCTTGTCGCCTGGATACCAATTCTGCACGGTCGAATATTTCACTTCGGCATTGTTCATCACCACAATCTCGACAATGGCGGCGTGCAGTTGGTTCTCATCACGGCGTGGTGCGGTGCAGCCTTCAAGGTAACTTACGTAACTATCGTCATCACAAACAATTAGCGTGCGCTCGAACTGTCCCGTTTTGGCGGCGTTAATGCGGAAATAGGTGCTCAATTCCATCGGGCAGCGCACACCTTTCGGGATATAGCAGAACGAGCCGTCGCTGAAAACAGCCGAGTTCAGGGCCGCAAAATAGTTGTCGGTTGGCGGAACCACCGAGCCGATATACTGCCGCACAAGGTCGGGGTGGTTGCGGACGGCCTCGCTGAACGAGCAGAAGATTATGCCGCGCTCGGCAAGCGCGTCTTTGTATGTGGTTTTTACTGATACACTGTCCATTACAGCATCGAAAGCCACGCCCGAGAGCGCTTTTTGCTCGTCGAGCGGAATGCCCAACTTATCGAAAGTCTTTTTCAGTTCGGGATCAATCTCTCCGTTTTCAGGCTTGACGTTTTGTTTTGGTGCCGAATAGTAGATAATATCCTGATAATCAATCTCTGGAATGTCAAGGTGCGCCCAAGTGGGCATTTTTTGTGTCAGCCAATGGCGATAGGCCTTCAAGCGGAATTCGAGCAGCCATTCGGGTTCTTCCTTCTTGCTCGAAATCAGCCGAATAACGTCCTCGTTCAAGCCCTTGCCAATGGTATCGTGCTCAATGTCCGACACAAAGCCGTATTTGTACTCGCTGTCGGTTACCTCGCTGATTATATCTGAATCCATATTGTTCGTTGAATCGGTAAACTGGTGAATCGGTGAACCGTTTAATATATCTTGCTTCGTAATTCGTAATTAATTCAATCCTTTACGCATTTAATCACTCACTCCGCAAACTTCATCGTGCTCATAATGGCCTCAACCTGACGCATATAGTTGCGTTTGTCCTTCTTGCCTGCATACACAAAGCCATCGACGGTGACAATGCGACCGCGTTTCTCGTCGTACTGCGTAAGGCTGACGAAGGGGCCACCCATAAAGTCGCCGTGAGTCTCCCACAGGCCGCGCAGTTCGGCGGTGTAGCGGCCGCGGCGGTTGTACGAGCGGAAGGTTGTAACGTCTTCGAATGCGACGGTGGTCATATACGAGCCGTCGGACGGGCCGCCAACAAAACGCTTGCACATCAGGTTGCGCATTGCCATAAGGCGGTCGCGAGTAAGCATCAGCGTGTCGGTGTAGCGGTAATAGTAAACGAACAGGCCCTGGCTGATTTCAGGTGTCTCGTGCGAAATCCAAATGAAGTGGCAGGTATCGCCGTTGAGCGTGCAACTGGTGTCCATATCGTAGGTGTAACCCTTTGGTATTGTCATTGTTACGCTGGCCGAACGCTCAAGTTTGGACATCACTTCGCGGTCGGGGAAGGTGGCGTAGTTCTTAATGATTCGGTCTTGTTCGGCTTTGAGCAAAAGAGCGGTGATTTTGTCGCGGTTGTCTGAAAAAAGTTGCTCAAAGGCTTGTGCCGACGGCGCCACAATCTGAACCACCGTCTGCGGCGTTGCCCAAAGATCTTGCGCCACTTTTATGTTGGCGGCGCTGTCGGCGGCTATGCGGCAGCTGATAATGTTGCGGTGGCGCTGGAAAATCTCGGTGAAGGCGCTGGCTGGAATGCGCACCACGTCGAACATCGGCTCGCTTTGGTTCAGCCCGTCGACGTCGGCCGAAAGAATGTTCAGAATGGTGTCGGCAGTCGATTTCCATACTTGGTCTTCAACAACGAGCACCACTTCGCCCGCCTTGCCCGAAATCTGCGGCAGCGCTTTCTCGCGGACGGTGTTGCAGGCGGAAAGCATTGTTGCCGCTATCGCTGCTAAAAATGTTATACGTTTCATAATCAGTAAATTTTATATTTATCTCTAACCAAACTTATCCGAACAAATCCTAAATCGCACGCAGTGCGCCCCTAAAATCAACTATCCAACTTCAGCACCGCCAAGAATGCCTTCTGCGGCACCTCAACGGTTCCAATCTGGCGCATACGTTTCTTGCCTTCCTTCTGTTTCTCAAGCAGTTTGCGCTTTCGCGACACGTCGCCGCCGTAGCATTTGGCCGTCACGTCCTTGCGCACCTGGCGCACGGTTTCGCGGGCAATGATTTTGGCGCCAATGGCCGCCTGAATAGCCACGTCGAACTGCTGGCGCGGAATCAGTTCCTTCAACTTCTCGCACATTTTGCGGCCAAGGTCGTAGGCGTGGTCGGCGTGAATGAGCGACGACAGCGCGTCAACACCCTCGCCGTTGAGCAGAATATCGAGTTTCACAAGATTGGCGCGTCCGTAACCGCTCGGATGGTAGTCGAACGACGCGTAACCCTTTGATATACTTTTCAGTTTGTCATAAAAATCGAACACGATTTCCGACAGCGGCATATCAAACGTCACCTCAACGCGGTTGCCCGTCACGTAGGTCTGGTTCTTGAGCACGCCGCGCTTGTCGATGCAGAGTTTCATAATGCTGCCGATGTAGTCCACGTTCGATATTATCTGCGCGTTGATGTACGGTTCCTCAATATAGTCGATGGTGTTGACTGGCGGTAGCCCCGACGGGTTGTGCACCTCGATTTTCTCGCCCTTCTTGGTGTAGCAGATGAACGACACGTTGGGCACCGTGGTGATGACGTCCATATTGAACTCGCGGTCGAGCCGTTCCTGAATGATTTCCATATGCAGCAGGCCCAAGAATCCGCAGCGGAAGCCGAAGCCCAACGCCGCCGATGATTCGGGCTGGAACGTCAATGACGCGTCGTTCAGTTGCAGTTTCTCGAGCGATGCGCGAAGGTCCTCATACTCGTCGGCCACCACAGGATAGACGCCCGCGAACACCATTGGCTTCACCTCTTCAAAGCCCTCGATGGCGTTGGCGCACGGACGGTCGACGTGTGTGATGGTGTCGCCCACCTTCACCTCGCGCGACGTCTTGATGCCCGATATGATGTAGCCCACGTCGCCCGTTTTCAGCACCTTGCGCGGCTCGCGGTCGAGCCTGAGAACGCCCACCTCGTCGGCGTTGTACTGCTTGCCCGTGTTCACAAACTTCACAAAATCGCCCGTCGCAATCTCGCCGTTCACAATCTTGAAGTAGGCGATGATGCCGCGGAACGAGTTGAATACCGAGTCGAAAATCAGAGCCTGCAGCGGCGCCTGCGGGTCGCCCTTCGGCGGCGGAATCACCTGCACAATGCGTTCAAGAATCTTGTCCACGCCTTCGCCCGTCTTGCCGCTGGCCGCAAGAATGTCGTCGCGGTCGCAGCCGATAAGGTCCACAATCTGGTCCTTCACCTCTTCGGGCATAGCGTTTGGCAGGTCGATTTTATTGATGACTGGGATTATCTCAAGATTATGCTCAATGGCAAGGTAAAGGTTCGAAATGGTCTGAGCCTGAATGCCTTGTGTGGCGTCGACAATGAGCAGCGCCCCCTCGCAGGCGGCAATCGAGCGCGAAACCTCGTACGAGAAATCGACGTGCCCTGGGGTGTCAATCAGGTTCAGCACGTATTTCTTGCCCTCGTACATATAATCCATTTGGATTGCGTGGCTCTTGATGGTGATGCCGCGCTCGCGTTCAAGGTCCATATCGTCGAGCACCTGGTCCTGCGCCTGCCGCTCGTTGACGGTGCCCGTATACTGAAGCAGACGGTCGGCCAGCGTGCTTTTGCCGTGGTCGATGTGCGCTATGATGCAGAAATTGCGGATGTTGTCCATTTGCAGATTTTTAGGGTGCAAAGATAATCATTTTAAGGATTGAAGGATGGGGGGCGTGAAGGATTGAAGGATTGGATGAGAGAAGGATTGAAGGATGGAATGCGTGAAGGATTGGGTTGTGTTGCGGTCTACAGCGGAGAAAAACGCTAAATGATAAAAACTTTGTGTTATCTGCGTGAAAATATGTACTTTTACAAAATAAAACAGACTGACACTATGGGATACGCGGAAATTGCTCAACTGGAAATTATGAATGCGGCAGCCAATGTCGCTTCGCAAGAGGATTTGGACGATTTGCGAATGACTCTTTCAAAGTTTTTTGCCGAGCGCGCGCAACGTGCAATCGACAAACTATGGGACGAAGGCAAACTCAATCAATCCAAATTGGATGAACTGCGCGGCAAACACTTGCGTACACCCTATAACTGATGCGCCACATTGTTTCCGACGACCACCACTTCAGCCACCTGAAAGAAATCCCGTTCCCCAAAGTATCAGTGATTACTCTTGATGAATTCTACCTAAAGAACAACTCATAAAAAACGTATCTCACCTTTAAACTAATTTTTGCCACCTATTGCCCGATACACGAATTTTACTGATATTGTATCCGTTAAAAAATATCGGTTATGAAAAAAGCATTATTCATTGGCGGCACAGGCACCATTAGCACGGCCATAACCAGGCGGCTGGCGGAGTCGGAAGAGTGGGAATTGTATGTTTTGAACCGCGGCAACCGCAACAGTGTTCTGTCTGCCAATGTCCGCTCGATTGTGGTGAGCGACGTGAACAACGAGGCCGAAGTGTTGGCCAAACTGGCAGAGATGTCGTTCGACTGCGTGTGCGACTTCATTTGCTTCGAGCCGCAACAGATTGAGCGCGACTATCGGCTTTTCCGCAACCGCACGCGGCAGTTTATGGTTATCAGTTCGGCCTCAGCCTACCAGAAACCGCTTGCAAACTATCTGATAACCGAGAGCACGCCGCTCGCAAACCCTTACTGGCAGTACTCGCGCAACAAAATAGCGATTGAAGATTTTCTGATGCGCAAATATCGCGACGAACGTTTCCCCGTAACCATTATCCGCCCGAGCCACACCTACGACGAGCGTTCGGTTCCGCTTGGCGTTCACGGCCGCAACGGCAGTTGGCAGGTCATAAAGCGGATGCTCGACGGCAAGCCCGTCATTCTGCACGGCGACGGCACCTCGCTCTGGACCTTCACCCACAACAGCGATTTTGCAAAGGGATTCGTCGGGCTGATGGGCAACGCGCACGCCATTGGCGAGGTGTTCCAGATAACCTCCGACGAGACCGTTACGTGGAACCAGGCCTATCAAACCATTGCCGACTGCCTCGGCGTTGAGTTCAAACCATATTATGTTGCTTCCGATTTTTTGGCAGCCGTCAGCGACTATGACTTCATTGGCAGCCTGTTGGGCGACAAATCAAACTCCGTGGTGTTCGACAACAGCAAACTGAAGCGCGCCGTTCCCGACTTCTGCGCCACCGTCCGCTTCGACCAGGGCGTGCGCCGCACCATTGAGTTTGTGCTCTCGCACCCCGAGTATCAAATTGAGGACCAGGAGTTTGACGCTTGGTGCGATGCGGTGATTGCCGAGTTGGAGCAGGCAAAGAAATCTCTTGCCGCAAAGTTTGTGGATGGAAAATAAGCTACCTCTGCTGACCGCCAATCTCCTCAATGCGCGCCTTCACGTTCTCAATCAGCCACGATGGCGTTGATGTGGCGCCGCTGATGCCTACGCTACGCACTCCGGCAAACCATTCGGGGCACAGTTCGTCAATATTCTCGATGAAGAATGAGTTGGTGTTCACCTGCTGGCACATACCAAAGAGTGCTTTGGCGTTTGAGCTGTCGTGGCCGCCAACAAAAATCATCAGCTCGTGGCCGGCTGCAAACTGCTTAAGGTGCGGCCCGCGGTTGGCCACCTGGCGGCAGATGGTGTCGTGCCAGCGGAACCGTGGCACACGCTGCTCCAGAATCTTCACCATCTTCATAAACTGGCCTATGTCTTTGGTTGTCTGCGAGAAAAACTCAACAGGCCGAGTGGTGTCGATTTTCTCAAGGTCGGCTTCATTCTCAACCAAAATGGCCTCACCATTGGTCTGTCCGATAAGGCCCACCACCTCGGCGTGACCTTTTTTGCCGAAAATCACCACCTGGCCGCCACATTTAGTCATCGCCTGATGCGCCTCCTTGATGCGCTCCTGCAGACGCAGCACCACGGGGCACGTGGCGTCGATGAGTTTTATGTTGCGGTCTTTGATGTTCGAGTAGCTCGACGGCGGCTCGCCGTGGGCGCGGAAGATGACTTTGGCATCGTGCAGGCTGGCAAACTGGTCGTGGTCAATCACCACCAAGCCCATATCAGCCAGACGGTTCACCTCGATAGGATTGTGAACCATCGCGCCCAGGCTGTAGAGCAGCTTGCCGTCGGCCAGCTCAGCGGTGGCCTTGGTCACGGCGTTTTTCACCCCGAAGCAGAAGCCCGATTCGGGGTCGATGGAAATCTGAAGCGGTTTGCCGTTGCTATTGCTCATCGACAGTCAATAGTATTGTGATTATCAAGCATTTGCCTCTTTAGCCTCGTCAACCATTTTGAGAATCAGCTCAAACTGCTCGTCGCGCGTCATCTGGCTGTTGTCAACCACACGGGCGTCGTCGGCCTGGCGCAGAGGCGACACCTCGCGGTGCTGGTCGATGTAGTCGCGCTGGGTTACATTCTCAAGAATCTCGTCGAAGGTAACCTTCTCGCCTTTGGCCGTCAGCTCGTCGAAACGGCGCTGGGCGCGAACTTCGGGCGATGCGGTCATAAAAATCTTGAGGTCGGCGTTGGGGAAGACCACGGTGCCGATGTCGCGGCCGTCCATCACTATTCCGCCCTGACGGCCCATATCCTGCTGCAGCTTAACCATTTGGGCGCGCACAAAATCGATGCGGCTCACGTAGCTCACCTTGTTCGACACCTCGATGCGGCGGATTTCGTCCTCAACCACCTCGCCGTTGAGCAGCGTGGTGTTTTTGCTGGTCTGCGGGTCGTAGATGAATCTGATGCCGATTTTTTCAATATCGCGCCGGAGCGCCGCCTCGTCAACGGTGCCGTCGTCGGCAATCAGGCCGTTGCGCATACAGTAGAGCGTCACGGCGCGGTACATTGCGCCCGTATCGACATAAACATAGCCCAGTTTCCGAGCAAGCTCCTTTGCCACTGTGCTCTTGCCGCACGACGAGAATCCGTCGATGGCGATGGTGAGTTTTTTCTCCTTCATATTTTCGTTAACTATTTCTATTCCAAAATTATAATGCGTTAATTTCACTTTCGGTTTGACGATAGTCGGCTTCTTGAAACTGATTGGGGCGATGGCCGGTTTTTTGATGTGCACAGGGGCAATCGCCGGTTTCTTGATTTCGGGAGTAACCACGCCCGGGGTTCCCAGCTTTACGCTTTTGACTTCAGGCAGCTTTATCTCGGGCGCTTGCACACTGATTTCCTTCAATTTAGGAATGGTGATTTTCGGTATTCTAATCTTCATCGGATTACAAGTTTTTTGGTTAAAGCAGGTTCATCCTAATCGGCAAAACTATGAATTGATGTGCACCGTCTGCGTCGGGAAGGCGAAGTTGAGCCCCTCGGCGTTGAACCGCTCAAGAATGGCGAGATTCACTTCGCTCTGCGTCTCAAAAATATCTTTTCCTTTGATAATGAAATAGATGAAACTGATGTTGATTGACGAATCGGCGAAGGTGTTGAAATAGACGATTGGGGAGTTCTCAACGTTGGGGTTCTGGTCGGCAATCTCGCGCAGAATCTCCATCGCGCGCTTCATCTGGTCGGGCGTGGTGTCGTAGGTGAGGCCCAGTTCGAGCACCACGCGGCGCGACGGCTCGCGCGAAACGTTCTCCACCACGTTGTCGATGATGACGGCGCTCGGAATCACCACCTCGGTGCCCTCGAGCGTCGATAGGCGGAAGCTGCGCAGTCCGATGGCCACAATGTAGCCGTCGTAGCCGCTTACGCGAACGCGGTCGCCAATGCGGAACGGCTTGTCGAAGAAGATGGTTATGCCTCCGAAGATGTTGGTCACCGTGTCTTTCGCCGCCAAGGCCAAAGCCAGACCGCCGATTCCGAGACCGGCCACCAGCGCCTTCACGTCGTAGCCCGAATTGTTGAGCGCAATGACAATGCCGAAGCCCCAGATGATGGTCTGCACCGAGCGTTTGATGGCCGGAATCATCTGCTTGTCGGCGCGTTTGCCGGGCAGCTTGTCCGACACCGACGGCCGCACATACTCAACAATGAGCAGCGCCACAAACCGCGACAGGAACCACGTCAGGCCAAGAATGAGCAGCATCGCGTAGGCGCGTGACATAAACGACACGGCGCGCGCGGGCAGCGTCAGCTCCTGCAGGGCCAGCTTGATGCCGATGAGCATCACCACGGCGGCCACCGGTCTCTCGATGGCCTCAACAATAATGTCGTCGATTTTTGGCGGCGTGCGTTTAACTATCTTCTTGATAATATGACGGATAATCCAAAGCAGAATGTGACTCACCACAAACGCCCCAACCACAAAGGCCACGGCCCAAAACCACTGGCCGATGGTGTTCTTCATAAACATCTGGTCGAAAAAATCTCGCATTCCAGTTTAATTTTCAATGTTTTATATCGATTTTTTCAGCGTTTCGTACATATTCCTGGCAATGCCCTGCCAGCTGTATTTGTCGTAGAAAGCCTGCGGCGTATCGCCCGTGAGCGACAAAGCGCCAACCAGACTGCTGGCGAACATATCCCAGTTGTTATCGACCACCACCTGCAGCTTGCTTCCGCACACGGTGGTGTCGATGCCGATGGCGCCCATCGATGTGGAGACAACCGGACGGTTCTGCCCGATGGCCTCAATCACCTTCGACTTGATGCCGCCGCTCTGCAGCGCGGGGTTCATCACCACGTCGGAGCTGCGGATGTACTCGTTGATGTCATCAACAAAACCGGCATAGACGATGTTGTTGCGTTTGAGGTCGTTGAAACGGCTCTGATACTCTTTCGACAGGCCGCCGCCGCAGATGAGAATCTTGTAGCCCGTGCCGCCCATCAACTTTTGCAGGCGCGGCGCAATCTCGTCGATGATTATTGACAGCGACTCGATGCTGGGCAGATATTTCAGCACGCCGAAGAACATAAAAATCTTGTCGTTGGGGTCGATGCCGTGGCGGCCGAGCACTGTAGCGCGCTCGCCGGCGGCAACCGGCTGCAGCTCGGTCTGCTCAATGCCGTAAGGTTTCAGGTGGCATTTGTCGGGACTCAGGCTGAACTTGTTGATGGCAATCTGGCGGTCCTGGTCAGTGGTGAAGAAGGCGCCTTTGGCAATCTTCATCGCAAAACGCTCCCACTCAAACATTGCCGGCCACCACCATTTGCCCGTGGCCATCGACCGCAGATACTCAATGTTGATTGCGTGGATGAACACCGGCACACCGGTTTTCTTCGAGAGTGTGCCCATCCAGCCCAGAACGGGCTGCTCCAGAATAATCAAATCGGGCTTGAGCTCAATCACCTGGTCGTAGATGATTTTGTAGTTGACGCGCGAGATGCGGCGGAAAGCCGACCTCGGGACAATGGGCCGCAGCTCGAACGAGCATTCGGGAATGGTTGAGCCGACGCCGGTGATGACAGTCAGATTGGCGAACTGCCCCAGGGCGTTAAGATAGCCGAAAACGCCTTTCTGGTCGCCTGAAACGGGCGGGCAGAGCGGCTCGGGAGCTATCGACAGAATTTTCAGTTGGTCCATATTGCGGTTTATTTACGTGGTTCGGAATTGGTGCCGTCGGGCTGCGCATCGGTTTTGGCGGCCGGCGAGAGCAGACGTTTGTACTCGTCGGGGTTGTTGAGCACGGCCACCGCCTTGATGAGCGTTGAGTCGGCGGGCAGCTGCGCCTTTGCGCGGCCCTCCTGATAGTAGTAGCGGCTGGCAATCTCCTCCTGGAGCAGCATACTGATTTCGGCCTGATGCGTCTTCAGGTCCTGCTCTTTGTTGTGGGCCAGCTTGTCGCGAAGCTGCTGAAGGTCGCTCTCAATGGCGTCGGTGTGGCTCTCGCGCTTGACGGCTTTCTCAAGGTCGGCAATAAGTTTCTCACTTTCAAGCTTATAGTCGTAGCTCTTGTCGGCCAGGAAGCTGGTGAAATCGGCATAGTCGGCATCGCTCAGGGCGAATTTCTCCGGCTCGCAAATCGACGGGTGCTTCTGCGCATAGAGCGTGGCGTAATCGAAAATCAGATTTTTGCTGTAGAGGCTGTAGGTGATGTTGCTCATCATCTCGGGCTCCACCTTCACATCGGGCAGAACGCCGCCACCGTCGTACACATCGCGGCCGGCGCGTGTCTGAAACTTGGTGATGAGCGAGTCGGGCACCTTGCCCACGCTGCCGTCGGCGTTGCGGTGCGAGTAGTCGAGCGCCTGAATGCAGCGGCCGCTGGGAATGTAGTATTTTGCAGTGGTGAGCTTGAGCTTGGTGTTGTAGCTAAGGTCGCGGGTGGTCTGCACAAGGCCCTTGCCGTAGCTGCGGGTGCCCACAATAACGCCGCGGTCGAGGTCCTGAATCACGCCCGACACAATCTCCGATGCCGAAGCCGACCCGCTGTTGACGAGCACTGCCAGCGGAATCTCGGTATCAACGGGCTCGCTGGTCGAATAGTAGGTTTTGTTCCACATCTTCACCTTGCCCTTGGTGCTGACAATCTCCTGCCCTTTGCCCACAAAGATGTTCGACACGTTGATGGCCTCGTTGAGCAGGCCTCCCGGGTTTCCGCGAAGGTCGAGCACAAGGCCGCGCAGCTGGTTGTTCTTTTTCAGATTGAGCAGAGCCTCTTTAACCTCCTGGCTGCAATTCTCGGTGAAATTGTTGAGGTGGATGTATCCGATGCCGTCGGCCACCATTCCGTAGTACGGCACGCTTTTCACCTTGATTTTCTGGCGGATAATCTCCACTTTGCGCAGCTGGCCCGTGAACGGAGTCTCAACGGTGAGCACCACCTTCGATTTGGGCTCGCCCTTGAGCAGCTCGCTCACATCCTCGCTTTTCATATCGGCAATGTCGCGGCCGTCAATCTCTTTGATGATGTCGCCTGCGCGGATGCCGGCCTGCGCGGCCGGAGCGTCGGCAATGGGCTCGTTCACCTCAACATATTTGCCCTTGCTGTGGATGTAGGCTCCGATGCCGCCGTACTGGCCAGTGGTCATAAAGCGGAAATCCTCAATGTCCGACTCGGGAATATAAACCGTGTAGGGGTCGAGCGATTTCAGCATCTCGTCGATGCTCTTCTTCACAAGGTCGCCGGCGTCAATCTCGTCAACGTAATAGATTGACAGCTCGCGGAACAGTGTGTGATAGATGTCGAGGTTCTTCGACATCTCAAAATCGCGCTCGCCGGTGCCCATAAACCCGACGCCCAGCACTACGGCAGCCGCTATGGCCGCCACTCCCCATTTAACTTTCGATTTATTCATTGCATCTGTAAATTTCATTCAAAACCAGCGGACTTACCGCCGCAAACAAAGGTAAAACATCGTCACAAATCTGCGCTCTCGCGGCCCACTTTTTCCGCCAGCCTTGCCAGCAGCTGCCTGACGCTGTTCTCGGCATCGGCAAACGTCATTGGCTCAGTGTTTTGCGCCACAAACAAGAACGACAGTTTCAGCGGTTTGTTGCACAGTGCGTCGGTCAAAATGTGGCGGTTGAGCCTGAAGGCTTCGCGCATAAGGCGTTTGTTGCGGTTGCGGTCAACGGCCAGATGGTGGATTTTCTTTGGTGCCACAAACCCAACCTGATGGCTGTAGGCGTCGGCCGGCTCCGTGGCAAAAACCAGCTTGATGCCGCCCGCCCGCAGCACGCGGTTCTGCACAAAAACAGCCTCAATAGCCTTGCGCAGCTTGAGGTGCTCGGTGCGCTTGTAAGTGTATTGGTGTTTGCTCTGCTCCATAGTGCCGCAATAAAGGAGCAAATATAGGGGAATTTGTTATCGGAATGCCCCTTTTAATCATTTCAGTTTTGAGCATATAACTTTGCTCTCAATGCTGCCCAATAGTCGGTGGTTTCATTGTCATTGTACACCTTTTGTGTCCGTGGGTTGAAAGAAAATGGCTTAACCTTCCTGTTAGTGGTTACATACTTGCGTCAACTTTTTTCAGTCTCACTTTGCGACTTTTGTCAGTCTCACTTTTTAACACCGATTAAGGCATTTTTTAGGGTTTAAGGGGAAATCAAAAAAGCCTCAACTTATTGTAAGTCAAGGCTTTTTTCTTTTTGGATTTTCTTTCCAGCGGAGAGGACGAGATTCGAACTCGTGGTACACTAATCGCGTACGACAGTTTAGCAAACTGTTGGTTTCAGCCACTCACCCACCTCTCCAAGCGGTTTTGTGTTGAATTTGCCCTATTGCTAAAGCGGTGCAAAAGTAGGAATTTGGCTTTCAATAGCAAACTAAAAGAGATATTTTTTTTTCGAAACCGCACTATCGATGGTAGGTTTCAAACTTTTAGCTACTGATTGCTTCCCCGCTTGGTGTAAATCACAATGGCTCCGTTGCCTCCTTGCGCACCATATATATTGGCATCTCTAAGAATTTCAACGTGGTCAATTGCGTGGACGTCAACGCCCAACAGCGTTTCAACAATCACACCGTCAACAACATACAAAGCCTCAGTGGGTCCGTTGATTGAAGACGTGCCCCTGATGTATGCTTTCGAACCCTCGCCCATATTGCCCCGCGAGACATTCAAACTTGGAACTAACCCCATTAGAGCTTCAAGAACATCGTCGCGGCCGGTGCGGACAATATCCTCACCCGAAATGACCTTTGTGGCGGCATTGTAACGTTCGCGCGTGCGCACATAATCGTACCCGATACTCACAAGTTCATCGTCGTTTTCGGCCGTAAACAGCAATTCGTCGGCAAGGCGGATGCGGATGCCCTTGACTCCGTTCACCGGAATTGTGTACAACAACCCCCGGTGCCTGACGTGTAATGTGTCATCGGGTTTCACATCGGTCAAGCCGAAACGGCCCTTGCGGTCGGACAGCGCATAGCGGTCCTCATTAACCGTGTAAACGCGGGCATTTTTCACCGGCTCGTTTTTAATGTTGAGAATCACGCCGTTGAACGGCACACCCTGGTTGCTGTTTTGCCCTATCGCGGCAAGCGGCAGCAATGCTAATGCGACAATTAACTTTTTCATATTCAAAAATTTTTGCACCAAGGTACGATTTTTTTTCGGATAGCGTATCGTTTATCGATGTTTGCCTGAATTTGACGGCTGAATGGCCGAATAGGATAATCGGCTAACTGATTACCCAAAAAATTCGTAAACTTGCACGACAAACAATAATTTTATGAGAAATGAAATAAAAAATTGAAGACAGCATCCATTATCCAATTAGGCTGAGATTATTAACCCCTTAAAATAAAGCAATGAAAAAGATATTTGTAATTATTACAACCTTGTTAATAGGTAATTTTGTTTATTCACAAGAAGCTGCATATGTAAAAGGGAAAGGATTTGAGGGGTACATTTTTCCAAAAGAATATTCAATTTGGGGATTACGACCCGAATCAAATCGCTACACGCCTAAATTTGAGGACATCGCGCAAGCAGAAAAGATTTTACGAGACAGTATAGGAACTGATTATGTGAAATCAAAACAGTATGCATATCGCAAACCTCCCATAAACAAAAGAACGCTAAAAAAATATGTGCGTCAGTATGTTGGATATTTAACGGAAAATGGCGAAGTATTCATTCTTATTTACTTTAACAAAGGACTTGATATGGATGAAACCTATTTTTTAGAAGACATAATAGTCGTCTGTGACGGAGGTAGCGACCACTGGTCTATAAAAATAAATATAACAACGAAGCAACTATTTGATATGGAAGTAAACGGGATAAGTTAGAATTGTCAACAAGTAAACCGAGGATGCCATACTTCAATAATCACCATTTGCCCAATTCGCCACTCCGCAATTCCTCGTTTCCCCAAAAAATTCGTAAACTTGCAGTCCGATTCTAAAACGACGCAGAAATGATAGTAGTTACGGGAGCCGCGGGCTTCATCGGCAGTTGTGTGGTGAGCCGCCTGAACGCCGACAATTTTAATGACATTGTGCTGGTTGATGACTTTGGCAACGCACAGAAAAACAAGAATTTCGAAGGCAAACGGTTCACTGCGAAAGTTGACCGTATGCAGTTTTTCGACTGGCTCGACGCCAACCACCGCTTTGTGGAATTCATCTTCCACCTTGGCGCACGCTCGGCCACAACGGGCTTCCCGAAGGAAGTTTACGACACGCTCAATCTGAACTACACCAAAACCCTTTGGACAAAATGCGTTGAGTACGGTTTGCCGCTTGTATATGCCTCGTCGGCAGCCACTTACGGAATGGGCGAGTACGGATTCGACGACAACCACGACGTCATCTACAAACTGAAACCGATGAACCTTTACGGCGAGTCGAAGAACGATTTCGACAAGTGGGCGCTGCAGCAGGAACGCAAGCCGTTCTTCTGGGCCGGTCTGAAATTCTTCAACGTTTACGGCCCCAACGAGTACCACAAGGGCCGGATGGCGTCGGTCATTCTGCACGCCTTCCATCAGATTCAGGAAACGGGCAAGATGAAGCTCTTCAAATCGCACAATCCGCAGTATGCCGATGGCGGACAGACGCGCGATTTCGTCTATGTGAAAGACCTTTGCGAAGTGATGATGTTTCTGATGCACCACCGCCGCGACTCGGGGCTCTACAATGTGGGCACGGGCAAGGGCCGCACCTTCGCCGACCTGACAATCAACACTTTCCGCGGTATGGGACTTGAGCCGAACATCGAGTACATCGATATGCCGATGGACATCCGCGATAAGTACCAATATTTTACCGAAGCCAATATGAGCAAACTGCGCTCTATCGGCTACGACCGGCCGTTCTATTCGCTCGAAGACGGTGTGGCCGACTACGTTAAGAACTATCTGATTCCCAACAAATACTACTAACCGATGGACAACATTTTTCTACTGATTTTCATAGCGTTTATAATTGGCGTGCTGATGTTCGACCTGCTGTTTGTCGGGCGCGGCCACCACGTGGTAAGCATCAAGGAAGCATCGGTGTGGACGGTGGTGTGGGTGACGCTGGCGCTCGGGTTCTTCCTGTTTCTCAGGTTCGACGGCCATCTGGTCCACGGCATCGACACGTTCGACGAGCTGCTGCACGTGACGCAGAAATACGGCCTGAGTTTCAAGTACGACGGGCTGCCGCTCGAGCAGGCAATGGCCAACGGACTCACCATTGAGTCGGCCGTCAGCCAATATCAGCACAGTATGTCGATTGATTTCCTTTCGGGATACCTGATTGAAGAGACGCTCTCAATCGACAATCTTTTTGTGATGCTGATGCTGCTCACGGGCTTCGGCGTGCGCAAGAAAGATTACAAATCGGTGCTTTTCTGGGGCATTCTGGGCGCCATCATCCTGCGGTTCTCGTTCATCTTCCTTGGCTCAACACTCATTCAGAAGTTCAACTGGATTCTGCTTGTTTTCGGCGCTTATCTGGCTTATATGGGCGTGAAAATGTTCTTCAAGAAGGAAGATGACAACGCCAATGCCGACCCGCGCGACCATAAGCTGGTGAAGTTCCTGTCGAAGCATTTCAGCGTCTATCCGCGCTATGTGAACGGCCGTTTCTTCATCCGCGACCATCGGCACAAACTCTTCATCACCCCGTTGCTCATTGTGGTGATAACCATTGAGTTCACCGACCTGATTTTTGCATTCGACAGCATACCCGCCATATTCTCAGTCACTTGCGACCCCTATGTGGTGTTCTTCTCGAACATCTTCGCCATCATCGGACTGCGGTCGCTGTTCTTTATGCTCTCGGGCGCGGTTGACAAGTTCTGCTATCTGAAACAGGGCGTTGCCGTGCTGCTGCTCTTTGTGGGCGCCAAACTGCTTTTCCATCATTGGCTCGACGAGATTGGCTTCAGCTCGGTGCATTCGCTCTACATCATTCTGGGGATCATCACGCTGAGCATTGTGCTCTCGCTGCTTTTCCCAAAGAAGGAATCGGAAGTTAGGATGTAGGAATTAGGAGTTGAAAGTTAGATATTTGCAAATGGTATTGAAGGTTGGTTATAGGTATTAGGTGTTGGGTGTTGGTAGGGACGCACCGCGTGCGTCCGTTGTCTAACAATCGATTCACCGATTAAACAGTTCACCAATTAAACAATAAAGTATGAAGAATCTGTTTTTTGCATCAACAATTTTTGCCGCAGCCATTATGGCGCTGACAAAGGAAGCCAACGCGCAGTTTGTGGTTAGCGGAACCGCTGGCATTGTATCGGAAAGTAGCGCTAACAATGGAGACAAGGAATCGTCATCATTCAGTTTTGAAGTTGTGCCGTCGGCTGGTTATGTGATGGGAAGCTGGGAAGTTGGTGTGGGGTTCGGCTACAACCGCAGCAAAACATCGGTTTGGACAGACGGCCGCAAAAACACAGAGTCGGAATCGGCCTATGCCATAGAGCCTTATCTGCATTATGATATTCTTCAGGCTGGCAGATTAATCTTTGGTGCCGAAGCCATTTCGGTGTTCGGATTTGCCGACAGCGAGCGAAGCGTCAAGCTTGAGTTGCTACCCGTGCTTACAGTCGAGATAAACGACCGTTGGGATTTCGATATTTTTGCAAATGTGCTGGGGGTTAATTATTCACACACCAAAAACAAGGACACGGACCACACCACATCCAGCTTCGAGCTTATGGCAAACAACGGCCATCTGCTGAATATGGGGTTCACGTTTAAGTTTTAGCTTTAGGTCGATTTACTACTTGTACGTTTTCACCTTCTCAAGCGCCGCACAGATTATTAATTGATATAAGGAACGAACTCTTGTGTATAACAAGCCTTATCTGTTTTAAATATGCCCTTTTCAAAGGCGTCTTTATGTAATTCAGGCAGTTTCTTGAATCTTTTCATTCGGAGCCTATCTACTTTTTTCGCAGACACAAAATCGTAATGGGCTTCGAACATTACTATTATTTCCAAAAAGTCACAATCGCCAGATAATTCAATTACCATAGTTTCCATTCCGACGGAACAGATTTTCAATTTTGAGACTTCTTTTGGATTTGAAATATCAAAATTCCCTTCAATATCAGTTACACCAAGCAACTCATTATTTTGGTTATTAATAGTTGCTTCTGGCAAAACTTCTAAATCTTCAGTGATTATCCGTCCTTTTAGCATTAAATCTTGAGCTTGAGCAAACATACAAGAAGCTAACACCAGAACAGTTACAAATAATCTCATTTTTGCTGATTTTTTAATGAACAAGTTATTTGTTTTCCTTTTTCAATATAAAGGAATTTATATTCCGATTCTCCTCTGTGTTTCAATGAATAGTGATTTTGAATAATCAAATTCTACCAGGGTATCACATTTTTATTGATGGAATTAATTTCAATGATTTTTCGTAAATATGAAAGCTTTTGGGTGTCAGTAAAAATACAACTTGAATTATCGAGGAATTCTAAAACAGCATTAATTGTTTCAGATAGATTTTCAAAATCTAAAAAAATATGTTGGTCTTTATCTTTGTCTATGAGAAACAAATAAGTAAAACTGTGGTCGGAAAACGTTCCAATCTTATATATTCCACAGTTATTGTCCTTAATCATATTCGAATTCAATAATTCATATACATAAATCGAAGATTCTTTGTCTTCTTTTATCTCCCCCTTGTTTATTAAATACTCTTTAACTAATCTGTCATAATCATTTTTTGGGGGGTGCTGTGTAATACCTTTGTAATAACTAGAAGAAATGGTATCGATATGTATTTGACACATTACATTATGATTCAAATTGCATAATATAATTGCAAAAAGAAAAACGTACTTAAGTGTCTTCATCGTTTTATTCTTCTTTAAGTTATTCAATAATTACTCCTTGTAAGTCTTCACCTTCTCAAGCGCCTCGTAAACCGAGTGTGCCCAATAGTTGCGAACTCCAAAGCCGATGTTTTTTTGCCAACAATAGTCACGACTTTTCTTCTTAAAAGATTCTTAAATTGGCAAATTAAGATAATTTATTCTTGTTTTGATAATCGATAGTTTTGGTGTCTATTATCTAATCCTAAAGGAATTATGCTTTGCTTTCTAAAAATCCAATATTCATTTTCAAAAACCCGTTGAGTTTCAAAATGTACATCAAATAAATTAGAACTTGTTCCTTGAACTTTATACATAGGAGAATGTAAGCCCCTTGAATCTACAATATAAAATGAAGTAAAATTCTCTCTTACAACTGTTTCACCAAACTGGTCTTTAAACTCAAGGGTGTCCCCTTTGCGTGAAATCACATATAACTTGTAATTCAGAGAGTTATTCTCCATATCACGGATGTGTAATATGGCCTCCTCACCGTTTATTTTAGATTCCCAAACCATTAGTTTTGTCTTTTGAGGTTTGCTATCTAATACCAAGATGCTATCATTTCTTATTTGCCAATTGCCCGTTATTTCAGTTTTTATGAATTCCGTTTTTTGAATGTAATTGAAAGTTCCGTTTTCTAACAAGTCAATACTCTCAAAATAATGAGGGGACTTATAGGAGTAACAACCTTTCATTGGGGAATCCTGCGAATGCAGCGATAGTGGTAAAAAAATCAAACAATAAAAAACTTTAAACATATTCATATATATAGCTTTTGACCTATAAGAAAACTATGTTACCATCCTAGTTATAACCTTATTTACCCATCTCACACTTGCATCGAATCCGCGCACTCGAAAGGAAGAAAAAGATAATTCCTCTACTCCTTGTAAGTCTTCACCTTATCAAGCGCCTCGTAAACCGAGTGTGCCCAATAGTTGCGAACCCCGAAACCTGCGGGAGTGCCGCTCAATGTCCAGTGGCTGATAACTTTACGGGTGTCAATATCGAAAAGCACAAACACAAATGTGCCCAATTCACCAGGCTTGTCGAGAGTCTGCATAATCATACACAAACCCAGTCCGTGGTTGTAGCTCACAATGCACAAATCTCTGACTGTCTGCGCGATAGTCGAATCGCTGATGGTGTGCCCCTTGACAATTGTTTTGATGGAGTCGAGCGGAATGGTGTCGTTCATATTGGTGACGGCGTCAACGCGGATGTCGTTCATCGGCTTGCCCACAAATTTGGCCACGTTGTACTTTTCAGGCTCGGTGATGAAGAGCATATTGATGTCGCCGAAAGCCTTACGCAGCTTTTCGGGCTCGTCGGCCGCACCGTAAACTCGGCCTTTCGAGAAATCGATGCCATAGAAAATCATACCGCCCAAACCAGCCAGCGGACTTGTTTTTTTCTGCGCGGCAGCCGAAAGAACCAATGCGGCCACCATTGCCAATGATAATACAATTCGTTTCATATCTTTTTTTGACTTCAGACAACGGACGTCAGACTACAGACATCTTCCATCCAAAAACTTATAACTTTTATAACTTACTACTTATAACTTACCGTAAATCGTAGAATTTCACTGGTTTGCGGCTCATTTCGGGGTAGAGCAGCTTGTTGATGTACTCTGGCGACTCGAAACTGATTGACGGCGCCACACGCACCTTCGAACGGAAAATATCCTTGATTTCCTTTGCGTAGGCTTCGTCAGACCGTGTTGAGCCGATGCGCACCTTGATGTCGTCGGTGCCCAGCTCGTTGGTGAACACTTCAACCACGTAGTTCTTCACATCGTGGATGCCGTCCAAAATGTCGAACAGTGCAGGCGGATAAAGTGTTGTGCCTTTGTATTTTATCATCTGACCCTTGCGCCCGATTACCGAGCTCAGGCGCATTGTATTGCGTCCACACTTACAAGGCTCGTTGTAGTGGTAGCACACATCGCCAGTCTTGAATCGTAGCAGCGGCATACCTTCAACGCCGAGCGATGTAATGGTGACCTCACCTGGCTCGTCGTCGGCCACAGGCTGGTTGTTCTCGTCGAGGAACTCAACAATGATGAGTTCGGGCTGCACGTGTCCGCCGTTGTACTGGTCGCAATCGGTGAACGACGACTGCATCTCGGTGCTGGCGTAGGTGGTGTGCAGTTTCAGTTCGGGCCACTTCTCGTTGATGCGCTGGCCGAGCGTGGTGTAGGTTCCGTCGGGTTTGTAGAGCGCTTCGCCAATGCAGATGCACTTTTTCAGGCTCGATTTATGATGGTCGATGCCGTTCTTCTCGGCAAAGTCGGCTAGTTTGACCAGGAACGAAGGCACACACATACAGCACGTTGGGTGGATGCGGTTGATGGTGTCCCACTGCAGTTCGGGAATTCCGTTGCCCACGCGTGAAACGCCCATCCCAACTTCACGGCAGCCAAGAAAGTAAGCCAGGCCAGCCATAAAGCGGCGGTCGATGGTGACCATTTCCTGCATAATATCATTGCGAGTAAGCCCGGCCGTGGTGAACGACAGATACTCGTTGTAGGCCAGACGGTCGAGATCGTTATTTGTCAAGGCGAAAGTTACGGGGTTGCCCATTGTGCCCGAAGTGGTTACGTAGTCGATGACATCGGCCTTGTCAACGCACAGGAACTCATCGTTGTGCAGTTGAAGGTCGGTTTTGGTGGTTACGGGAATCTGCCGCAAATCTTCAATGGTGCGTATCTTGCTGATGTCGATATGGTTATCGGCGAACATACGCTGGTAGAATTTTGAGTGCGCCTGCAGGTAGGCCAGAGCTTCGGCCAGCCGCGCTTCCTGAAAAGCCTTTATCTCGGCAGGCGATTTAAATTGAATCTGTGAATCTTTTACAATCATTATCTGTTTGTTTTTCAAGTGTATTGCCTACCAAAAAGAATGCATTTGGCAGCCAACTGATGCATCACAAATGTAAATATTATTGGTAAACTGATGTTCCGATAATTACTGGGACGAATAATCGGTGGATTGAAGGCAATCAACATTAACGCCTTCTTGTTCTAATTCATGGGCCTAAAAACAAAAACCGCGGTTCCGAACTTGTCGGACCGCGATTCAGTTAGCTTTTGTGGCGCTGATGGTTAGTTACTCTTCAGCCGAATCATCGCTGATTTGTAAACATCCGTCTTCAACCACAAACACAACGTCTTTGTAATTAGGATTGACGTTGCAGAAATCGTTGCTGCTGATGCGCATCGGATAGGTTCCGGTGTTTACAGCACTAACCGAATCGGTTGCGTAGCAAACAAAATCGTCTGCAGTGTAGCTGTCTGAACTTGCTTTAAATGTGTAGCCAATAGACGATTGGCGTTGACCATTGAAAGTCACATTCTTAATGTTGCCTTTGATTGTCACCACAATTGTGTTGTCGTTGTTTTTCAACATCGATGATGCTGCGGTAATCACGCCACCCATTACTAATGCAATTGCTACAATGTGTAAAATCCGTTTCTTTCTCATAGTCCTAATCTTTTTTTCCACTGCAAAATTACTTTCCAATATTGCTCTAAAACGATATTCTTCAACTATTTTTTCAACACTGCAAATGTTGATACAAAAATCAACCTTAAACGGACAAATTAAAATTCGGCCCGTTTGAGTTAAAATATGGTGTTAATCAATCAAAATCGGATTTGATATTGATTTGCAGAACAATACGAAAACGTATGCGTAAAAAAATCTGTCATTTTTAGTTTAGATAAGTAATGGGTAATTGACGGTTTCAAACTTCACACCAACAATTGTCAAACGTCAGTTTTTTTATAGATTTTCGTCAACAAAAAATGGTTCGTAACTAAATTCTGATTTCAAATTTAAGGTGGAACGTGATATTTTTCCGACACAAATGTCGTATTGTGATAGCGTTATCAAACGCGTGGTTTGAAACAAAATTTTCCGTGCCTGTTCCACCCCCGACTTCCAACAATCTCACATCGTTCTTAAAATGTGAATAAACCACCCTTGATTACCCCTTATTCTTTTGTAGATTTGCGCTTTGATTTTGAAACCGTAATTTTTAAAACGAATTTTGATGGTTACCTTCTTTAAAACACCTGAAAACAAAGTGATTGCAGTGCAGACGGCCGCCGAAATTGCAGCCGCCGACATTGAAAAACTGAACTGGCTTTTCGGCCGTTCGGAGTGCCTAGGACAGAAAGCGCCCGCCGGCTCGTTTGTGGGCCCGCGCAAGGAGATGATTACCCCGTGGAGCACCAACGCCGTCGAGATTACCCAAAATATGGGTATCAGCGGCATTGTCCGCATTGAGGA
>JAEEGJ010007127.1_pt1 | contig 32525 bp, 30 predicted proteins | sample 8958761 | NCBI WGS metagenome assembly JAEEGJ01 (sample SAMN16246546, study PRJNA631951) | gut metagenome | biome: gut microbiome; feature: rumen; material: RS-attached | host: Bos | place: Iran: Karaj | collected 2018-10
TTCCAGAGTGGCCAAATGGGGCAGACTGTAAATCTGCTGTCTCTCGACTTCGGTGGTTCGAATCCATCTTCACCCACAAATTAAGGCGTCCTTCGGGGCGCCTTAATTTGTGGATGGAGATGGATTCGCGAATACCTTTTAAAAAAAATAACTAACTTCGCGCAATCAAACTTATTCCAATTATGAAGATCACAATCATCGGCGCTGGAAACATGGGAGGCGCTATCGCTAGAGGATTTGCCGCAAAGAAGGTATTCGCAGCTAAGGATATTACCTGCTGTGACCGTAGTGACGCAACACTTGACACACTCAAGAAGGATGTTCCGGGCATCGGAATATCAAAGGAGAACGCTAAGGCTGTCAAGGGTGCTGACATTGTACTGTTTGCTGTAAAGCCATGGATTCTGCCCTCTGCAGTCGAGGAGGTGAAGGATGCTCTTGACTACAAGAAGCAGCTTATCATTTCAATCGCCGCCGGTGTAGGTCTGGACAAGCTTGCCGAGCTTTTTGAGAAAGGCTCTGAGAAGGCCCAGGTTGTTTACCTCATCCCCAACATCGCAGTTGAGGTTGGTGCAGGTGTGTTCTTCTACTGCTCAAACACTGCCACCAAGAAGAATCTGGACCTTATCCAGAAGCTCTTCGGTCAGGTAGGTTTTGCAAAGCAGGTTGAGGAGAAGCAGATGACCGCAGGTACAGCTCTTGCATCTTGCGGCATAGCATACGTATTCCGTTATATCCGTGCCAATGTTGAGGGCGGCGTAGAGATGGGCTTCTATCCCAAGGATGCTCAGGAGATTGTTCTTGGTACAATCAAGGGTGCCGTAGAACTGCTTCTGGCTCACGGCTCACATCCCGAGCAGGAGGTCGACAAGGTTACCACCCCCGGCGGTATCACCATCAAGGGTCTGAACGCCATGGAGGAGGCCGGATTCACCAACGCAGTCATCAAGGGTCTTAAGGCCGGCAAGTAATGAAACTTGTCTACTTTCACGGTTTCATGTCATCGGGTGCAAGCGGCACGGTCGAGAGCCTTCGCCACATGCTTCCCGAACTTGAGGTCGTTGCTCCCGATATCCCCGTGGATCCCGCAGAGGCACTACCCTACCTGCGTCAGTACGTTGAAGAGCAGAAACCCGATATCATTGTAGGAACATCCATGGGAGCCATGTATGCCCAGCAGATGTTCGGATACAGAAAGATCTGCGTTAACCCCTCATTCAACATGTCCACCATGTCAAAGGTCATGAAAGCCAACACCACCTACCCTTTCCAGAACGGACGCAAGGACGGCGCCAAGACCTTCAAGATAACGGGACAGATCATCAAGAACTTCAACATGATGGAGCGTCAGCAGTTCAAGGGCATCACCGATTTTGACCGCGAGAACACCTACGGTCTGTTCGGCATGCATGATACTACAGTCAACTGCTATGACCTCTTCAAGAAATACTACTCCAACGCCCAGCGTTTTGACGGTGAGCACAGGCTCAACGACAAATCCCTGAAAACGGCGGTCGTGCCGCTGATAAAACAGATCCTGGGTATCTGATACGAAAGGGGTTGGCCTGTCACAGGTCAACCCCTTTCTCAATATTTATAGAGAAAATTATTACTTATACAGGAAGCGGCGGATGCTGCGCTTGGGAGTACGCTCGAACGGCTCGGTGCGGATCTCCAGCTTTGATACCTGTGAGTATGCAGGCAGCATCTCGTTGATCTTCTTGCGATCCTCCTCAAGCTTGGCAAGTACCTGCTGCTCACTCAGACCGGCGTTCTTACCTGCATCATAATCCGGAAGAACCAGAGCAACCAGCTTGCGCTCACGGTCAACAACCAGAACCTCTGATACCAACTGCTGGTTCATGTACATATCCTCAATCTCCTCAGGATAGATGTTCTGGCCTGAAGGTCCAAGGATCATGTTCTTGCAGCGGCCCTTGATGTAGATGTAGCCCTGCTTGTCGATTGTACCCATATCACCGGTGTGGAACCAGCCTTCGGGGTCGATGACATCGCGGGTGGCGTTGGGGTTCTTGTAGTAACCCAGCATAACGTTGTCACCCTTGACAAGGAGTTCGCCGATATTGCCGGGAGCGTCGCTGAATACCTCAACGGGGCAACCGTCAACTGCAATACCGCATGAACCGGGTTTGTACTTCTCCCAGTCAACATAAGAGATAAGAGGTGCGCACTCGGTGCTTCCGTAACCTACGGTGTAGGGGAAGTGCAGCTTGCGCAGGATCTTTTCAACATCGGCATTCAGTGCGGCACCGCCTACGATAAGGCAATCCATCTCGCCACCGAATGCGCCGATGACCTTGGAACGGATCTTACCGCCGATAATGCGGTTGATTCCGGGGATGGCCATGAGAACCTTCATGAGAGGCTTCTCCATGACGGGTTGAATCTTCTGCTTGATAACCTTCTCAATAACCAGAGGAACTGTGATGATAAGTTTAGGCTTCTCCTCTGCGAATGCGTCGAACAGGATTTTGGGTGAAGGCATCTTGCCAAGGTAACAGATGCTGGCGCCCAGGAGCAGCTCGAACATGAGCTGGAAGGCCAGACCGAACATGTGGGCCATAGGAAGAATTGAAACAACGGTCTCGCCGTGTGTGAGAGGGAGTACCCTGCAGGCGAACTTGAGGTTAACAAGCATGGCGCGGTAGGGAACCATAACACCCTTAGGATCACTTGTGGTACCTGAGGTGTAGTTCAGTACTGCCAGGTCATTTGTGTCTTTCTCGGCTTCATATTTGATGTCATCCTTGCTGAAACCGCCCGGATACTTCTGGGCAAAGGCCTCATCAAGAGTCTCCATTGCCTTGTCAAGCTCCTTTGAACGGCTGAACTTGAGTGACATATCGTTCATAAGAATCATACCCAGGATCTCGGGCATCTCATCGGGAACCATACCGGCCATTACGATATCACCAACCATCAGCAGCTTGGCCTCAGAGTGGTTGACCAGAGTGTGAATGTTACCCGGTTTGAAATCATTTAAAATAGGTACGGGAATTGCACCGTATGTATATACTCCAAAGAATGCGACACCCCATGCAAGGCAGTTCTTACCGCAAAGGGCAACCTTATCGCCGGGCTTCAGTCCTGCATTCTCAAAAAGAATGTGCAGGCGTGCAACGCGCTTGGCCAATTCGGCATAGGTTATTCTCTCTCCGCGGAAATCGGACAAAGCAATGAAGTCCCAATGACGGCGGAAGCTGTCTTCATACATTTTGATGACGCTTGTAGCGTTCATGTCACAATCTGGAGTTCTGTAAATCAGTCTTGCCATAATTACTTTTTTAATTCGGCTGCAAAGATACCCCAATATGCCCCAGGAATATAATAAATAAGGTTTTTAGGGATGTCCCGTGCCCCCGATGTGGCGAATTGCCGCAAAACGGGATACGGCAATTCACCCCACACCCCAAATTTGGGCCATATGATAAAAAACCTTATCTTCGCGAAACAAACAAGTTACACGAAATGAACAAGCTGCCCGATTATATGTTTACCCGGAGATTCCTCTTCTCGACGGTATTGTTCATTGTCGTGTTCTCCATTCTGTTCCTGCAGCTTTATTCGCCGTTTTCAACGACATTCTGGTTCAGTGTCAAGCAGAGTAATGAACTTGTGGGAACCATTACGATGTATGCCTTCACCGTCCTGTTCCTGATGTCGAGCAAGGTATTGCTTATGGATCTTAACCGCCGATACGGGATTGGCGGAGGCGGACTGGTTCTATTCTCACTGGCCGAAGTGGTGATAGTGGTGTTCATCTACATGGCTATCACCATGTTGGTAAGACAGGACGGCATGTCATTCTGGGAACTCTTCTACAAGGCGCTTTTCTGCATCTTCCTGATACTTCTTATACCTTATACTATAGCTTATCTGTACGGATATGCGCACGGGCTCAAGATACAGTCAGGAAGCAGCGCATCACGCCCAAACGGCACACTTATAGTCTCAATCCACGACATAAAGGGTAACATCAAGCTTTCGCTCAGAATCATGGATATCCTGTATGCTGTATCAGAGGATAATTACGTGAAGATTTTCTACGAGCAGGACGGAGTGGTACACAACTCGATGATACGTACCACAGCCAAGAATATCGAGGATGACCTGGAGGGACTTATCACCCGCTGCCACCGCTCATACCTAATCAACATAGCAAAGGTCAAGTTCTTCAACAACGACCGCGACAATCTCTATGTCATCCTGGATCAGGAAGGAATCAACCCCATTCCCGTTAGCCGATCCTATCGCGACACCATAGCAAATCTGCTCTCAAAGTGACAACCGACAGGCACAAAAAAAAATGAATTCACTCGCGTGAACTCAATTTTTTCAATTTCCTCCGCAGGGACCTTTTCCCCTTGGAGTGAGCCTTGCAATTTTCACAAATTCTCGGGCCCGAACCTAATTACTAACCTAATTACTAACCAATTAATGCTTATGAGAATTATCCTTTGTTTTCGACCGCAAAGGTCGGTACTTTTTCAATACGTTGTTACTTAAAATATTCAAAAGCAACTAAAACAAAGTTAACCAATTCTACAAGCATTAATTGATTGGTTTTTAGGCAGTTAAGAGGTTTTAAGCCCTCCTATCCTTATTTCTTAGGGGTTATACCCATAAGTTCAAGTGTCTTATACGCGTAACGGCGACCCATTTCGCGGTAGCCTTCAGCGTCAAAATGCAGATGATCGAAGCCTGTTGTAGCGCCGGCCGATGATATAACATATGAGTTCGGCAGGACATCGGGCAACTTGGCGATGATCTCATTCATTGAGGCGCTTCGGCCCTGAACATCGGCATTTACAACCTCACCGGCAAGCAGCGGAGTCTTCTTGGGATCAAGGTTCAGATCCTCAATCAGAGTCTCATATACATACTTAACCTTCTCGGGCCAATCCTCCTCGTCTATGTTTGACTCGCCCTGATGCATCAGGAATCCCTTGATGACGCCCACCTTCTGAGCCTCCTTGGCGCAATCCAGGAGACGCTGGTAGCAGTTGTTGTCATAAGGAGCAATCCAGTTCTTCATCCAGGCGGCGGCATTGTCACCATACTCCTGAGCGCGATCCTTCATGAACGCCTCAATCTTGCAGCCTCCTACAGCCACGCAGATAACACCTACGCGTACCTTCTCGGGCAGATTCTCAACCATTGTACGGCCAAAGTAATCAACCGGAGTAAGACCGTTTGACTCACGGCACAAAGGCGGAACAGCGGTGTACCATTCATACATCTTACGTTCCATCTTGGGGAAGTCAACTGCGGCCATCATCTGCCAACGGTCACTGATACCCTCACGGTCCTGATCCTGGATGCGGGCGTTACCCTCCATATTTGACTGACCGAAAGCCAGATAGATGTAGAAATTCTTGTCAGGCTTCTGAGTCGTCTTGGTTCCGTTCTGTGAACCGCAGGCCACTGTAGCAAGCAGTGCAACTGCAATAAATAATTTCTTAAGCATAATCCTTTAGTATCTTGGTTAATTTAGGTGCTGCAAAGTTACTCTCAAAAAAGGGGAACGCAGCAACAATTACCCGAATTTTTTCATTAAGTTTGCGTTTCAAGAAAGGCTTAATTACTAAATTATCAGTCAATATGAGAACAGCTAAATTCATTCTGACCGCAGCCGTCCTGCCGCTGCTGGCCATTTCGTGCAAGAACAACACAAACACACAAGAGTGCCAGATGTGCGAGAACCGCGACAACATCATTGTCAGCGTTCCTCGTGGCGAACAGGCCCCTCCTGCCAATCCCGGACAGCGTAACTTTGGCGGCATGATGCGTCCGCGCCCACAGGGTCAAGGACAGGCTGCACAGCGTCCTGCAATGCAGATGCCCCCAATGCAGCGCCCCACCCCTCAGGTACGCACCGTATCTCTTAAGGAACTCTCAATGAGTGACCCCTTCATCTATCCCGATCCCGAGACCAAAACCTACTGGCTCACCGGTACCGGCGGTTCTCTCTACAAGAGTACCGACCTTGAGATGTGGACCGGTCCCTACAACGTAATCGACCTGTCAGGTACATGGATGCAGGGCAACTTTGTTGCAGCTGCCGAGATCCATAAGTTCGGTGACAAGTTCTACTATGCAGGAACATGGAACAACCACAGCGTATGCATCGAGCAGGTTCCTCGCCGTTACAACGTACCTCTGAACCAGACTCAGCTGCTGGTATCAGACAAGGTTGACGGTCCCTATCTGCCTCTTGTAAAGGATTCACTCTTCTGCCTTGGCCCCACAACATGGGATATCATCGACGGAACTCTTTATGAGGAGAATGACACTATTTATATGGTATTCGTACACGAGTGGACACAGCTCATCGACGGAACAATGGCTTACATGCCTCTGTCAAAGGATCTGACTCACCGTCTGGCCGAGCCTACCACCATCTTCCGCGCATCGGAGGCTGCATGGTCAAAGGAGATGAACTCAATCGGCGAAGCTACATTCGGCATGAAGATGCCGGGTTGGGTAACCGATGGTCCTCAGATGTTCCGCACCGAGACCGGCCGTCTGGGTATGCTCTGGTCAAGCTGGGGTGAGAACCGCTATGCAAACGGTATTGCATGGTCCACCAGCGGCAGCATCAAGGGTCCGTGGATTCAGGAAGAGGTAGCATTCAAGGGTGACAACTCAGGTCACGGTATGATCTTCAAGACCTTCGAGGGCCAGCTGCTCTACTCAGTTCACCACGACGGCGGTACAGGCCGCAAGCCCGAGATCTGGACTGTCGATGCATCAGGTGACAATCTGATTCTTGGCAAGAGAATACATTAATATACCTCTTTAAATAAAATATTATGCAAACCGTGGGTGTTAAGCCCGCGGTTTGTTGTATTTTTGCATTTCAAAACATGCAAACAGAACTTTTTATTGAAATGAAAATCTCCAACCGCGCTGAAATCATGCCCAGTTCGCCTATCCGCAAACTGTCAGGCATAGCACAGAAAATTGAGGCCGAAGGCGTCAAAGTCTATCATCTTAACATCGGTCAGCCCGACCTGCCGTCACCGCAGATTGGTCTTGACGCGCTTAAGAAGATTGACCGCAAGGTGCTGGAGTACACCCCCTCACAGGGATTCCTGAGCCTGCGCAAGAAACTGTGCGACTATTACGAGCAGTACCAGATCAAGTTTGAACCCGATGACATCATCGTTACCAACGGAGGATCTGAGGCGGTTCTGTTTGCGTTTATGACCTGCCTTAACCCTGGTGATGAGATTATAGTTCCGGAGCCTGCCTACGCCAACTACATGGCATTCGCAGTATCAGCCGGCGCCGTAATCAAGCCCATCGTCTCTACCATTGAGGACGGATTCGCTCTGCCCCCGGTCGAGAAGTTCGAGGAGCTCATTACCGAGCGTACCAAGGGTATCCTTATCTGCAACCCCAACAACCCCACCGGTTACCTGTACACCCGCAAGGAGATGCTGCAGCTGCGTGATCTGGTCAAGAAATATGACCTGTATCTCTTCTCCGATGAGGTTTACCGCGAGTTCATCTACACAGGCTCACCTTATATCTCAGCCTGCCACCTGGAGGGTATTGAGGATCACGTAATTCTGATTGACTCCGTTTCAAAGCGTTACTCAGAGTGCGGTATCCGCATAGGCGCCATCGCCACCAAGAATCAGGAGGTCCGCAACGCCGTGATGAAGTTCTGCCAGGCACGCCTCTGCCCGCCGCTTATCGGCCAGGTAATAGCCGAGGCTTCAATATCAGCCCCGCGTGAGTATATGAACAACACTTATGAGGAGTTCATTACCCGCCGCAAGTTCCTGATTGACGGTCTGAACAAGATACCGGGAGTTTACTCACCCATCCCCATGGGCGCTTTCTACACCACAGCCAAGCTGCCTATCGATGACTGCGAGAAGTTCTGCAAATGGTGTCTGACTGATTTCCGTCGCGACGGCAAGACCATCATGATGGCCCCCGGAACCGGTTTCTACTCAGATCCGCAGTACGGACATGATCAGGTTCGTCTGGCATACGTGCTTAACGTTGAGGATCTTAAGGAGGCTCTCAAGCTTCTGGCTGAGGCACTCCAGGAATACAACAGTCTGCCCAAGAAATAATGAAGCGCCTAGCCACCCTGCTGCTCGCCCTCGTTACCGTAGCGTTCACATTCGCTGCGGCGCCCAAGCGTGAGTTCCGCGGAGCGTGGATTCAGGCCGTAAACCATCAGTTCGAGGGTATTCCCACAGCCGAGCTCAAGGCCGAGCTCAGTCGCCAGCTGGATTCACTTGAATCATGCGGAATCAACGCCATCCTGTTCCAGGTAAGAGTTGAGGCCGATGCCCTTTACAAGTCAGAACTGGAGCCTTGGAGCGCCTTTCTGACCGGATTCCAGGGTGAAGCCCCCGATGAGGACTGGGACCCGCTGCAGTTCATGATTGACGAGTGCCACAAGCGCTGCATGGAGCTGCACGCATGGATCAACCCCTTCCGCGCCAAGACCAAACCCACCACAGAGTTCGCCCCCAACCACCAGATGAAGGTTCATCCCGAGCGCATAATAAAGTTCGGAGACCTGGCGCTGTTTGACCCCGCACTGCAGGAAAACCGCGACTACATCTGCCAGGTTGCCGCCGATATCGTTACCCGCTACGACATAGACGGCTTCCACATAGACGACTATTTCTATCCCTATCCTGACGGCAATCTTAAGTTTGCCGATGACGCCTCATTCAATAAGGATCCGCGCGGATTCAAGAACAAGGATGACTGGCGCCGCGACAACGTGAACCTGTTCGTTGAGCAGCTTTACAACACCGTAAAGGATCTCAAGCCGTGGGTTAAGTTCGGAATATCACCGTTCGGAATCTACCGCAACAAATCGGCCCAGTACCCCGATGGCAGTGAGACCACCGGACTTGAGAACTACAGCGGCCTTTATGCCGATGTACTCTACTGGATCGAGAAAGGCTGGATGGACTACTGCATCCCGCAGACATACTGGAACACCGGTTACAAGGCAGCAGACTATGCAATCCTTGCCCAGTGGTGGTCAAGCCACGCCGGCGGTTGCCTGATGTATCTGGGTCAGGATGTTGAGCGTACCCTTACAGATAAGGACCCGGGGCATCCCGAGAGCAACCAGCAGCGCCACAAGCTCAACCTGGAGCGCATCCTGGGAGGTTTGCAGGGTAACTGCTTCTGGCCCGCCAAATCAGTGGTTGACAATCCCGATGATTACCGCACCGTCCTGGCCAAGGAGTACTACTCCACTCCCGCACTGCAGCCCGTTGCCGACTATATGCCCAAGAACACTCCGGGCAAGGTCCGCAAGCTCATGCCAGTTGAGACCAGTGATGGTCCCGTTCTGTTCTGGACCGCACCCAAGGCCCGCAAGGAACTTGACAAAGCCATACAGTACGTAGTCTACCGTTTTGAGAAAGATCAGGACATCGATCTTGATGATCCGCGCAACATAGTAGCAATAACCCGTCGCTCATTCATCAACCTTCCCTACCGCGACGGCTCCACACATTATATATATGTGGTAACTGCACTCAACCGCCTGCAGCGCGAATCGGCCCCTGCCAAATGCAAGGTAAATCTTTGATTTAATATTTAACCTTAGCCCGTTTATGGACTATTATATGTGAGCGCCGGGAAAAACGGCCCGATGCCCACACAAAGCAGAGTTCATAAAATAACAAGTTAATATTAATAGGAGGAATCAGCGACAAATTACGTTTGTCGCTGATTTTCTTTATGTTAACTATGTTTTCGGAATTGGCCATTTGTTAAGCATTATGTTAACGAAGGATAAATATTTAACTTCTCACTTAACTTCGGACCACTTTTGAACTCTTATATTCGGAAGCCGCAAGAAAACGGGTCCAAAACAAAAACGAATAAGTAAAAACAAAAAAAATAAGAATTATGAAAAAGATTTTCTTCGCTGCCGTTGCAGCAATGTTCTTCGGAATCAATGTAAACGCTCAGAGTGTTAACGAGAATGAGGCTACCGTAGCCGACGTAGTTGCTCAGCTCAACCAGGCCGATGCCCTCCAGTTCATCCCCATGTACCAGCAGATGCTCACCGAGATCGAGGGTGTATGCCGCGCTGACATCAACGATGACAAGAAGACCGCCAAGATTGACGACATCAAGGAAGTTTACACCGACATGTTCAGCCAGATCCTGGTTTCAGAGCAGAACGAGGTTGCTATGAACAGCGTTTCAATGGAATACTTCAACAACAGAATAGCAAAGTAAGTTTCAAAATACGATTTTCATAAGTTTAGGGTTAATAAGTACAGAAAGCCTGGCCGTGAGGTCGGGCTTTCTGGTTAAAAAAAGAGCCGGGAAAAACCCGGCTCTTTTATCTGTAGAGGCTGATACTTACTTCAGTGCGTAGTAGTTTTCCTCCTCACCTTCGGTAACGTTGATCTTGTCTTCACGGAGTAACCATCCAAGTCCCAGATAGAACTCTTTGTCCTTCAACTTAGTTGCCTTTTTAATTTCCTTCTGTGAGAGTGCATTCTTACCCTCCAGTGCGCGCCAGATCAGACCGGCGAATTCGCCTACCATTTTATTCATGATTGTATGTGTTTTTAAATATCGGCGCGAAATTACATAACTTTGCAATACGATATTCAATTTTTATACTCAAAATGAGGAATCGGCAGCAGCTTGAAGAGATTCTTTGCGTGTTTGTCATCAATTGACGCCTTTACAGCCGCATCATCACACACTCCAGTGCGGATATATCGGTCAAGAACAGCATATGTAAAGCCCAGGTTATCCTCATCGCTCTTGCCGCTCAGTCCGTCTGACGGAGTCTTCTCAACAAGCTCGACAGGCAGACCCAGCTCCTTGCCTATTGCAATGACCTCAGCCACGGTAAGACCGCCCAGAGGAGCAAAGTCACCGGCTGCATCACCGTACTTTGTCGAATAGCCCACCCAGTCCTCGGAGAGGTTGCAGGTGTTGGCTACACGGCCGTTCAATGACTGGGAAATTGCATAAAGAGTGGTCATGCGCAAACGCGGCGGCATATTAATGATGGTCTGACGGCTTATCTCAGTACCTTCAGGAGCAAACTGCTCACCGATTGTGTTCATTAGCGCCTGATAAGTATCGGCAATATTTATGTTGTAATGACGGATTCCAAGATGATTTATCAGCATCATGCTGTCCGATATGTCCTTCTGCACACCATTAGGCATTGTCACGCCTATCACGCGGTCGCGGCCCAGGGCCTCAACGCAAAGTGCGGCTACGGTGCTGCTGTCCTTTCCACCGGAGATACCGATAACGGCGTTACAGCCCTTACCGTTTACCTCAAACCAGTCTCTGATCCACTTGACTACCTGGTCTTTTACTTGTTTGGCATCGAATGTTTTCATGTTCAATAAAGTTTTCTAAGGCACAAAGATACTCTATTTGCAGTTATTTGATGCGCGGCTCTATACCTTCCTTTTTATAGTACTTCAGTTTATCAAGAATACTCTGGCGCAAGGTGCCGTCAAACATATCGTCAATGAACCAGTTACCCCTCTCATAAACCATTGTCAGATCCCGCTCGTAATCATCCCCGCAGTTATGGATTATGACGGTAACCAGAGCCTTCTTGTTACCACGCATCTTTACACTGTTAACTTTGGCAGAAAGGTCCTTGTCAAAATCCTGGGCGCAGATCCAAAAATCCAAATCGTGAATGATAGGTTCCGCCAGCTGGGTTTCAATATCACCTATCTGTCTGTCCAGGCGATATAATTCCTCCGAATAATAGAGTGAGTCAAAATTTACACGGAGGTGTCCACGTGAGAAGAAGTCAGGTTTGAGATACTCAGAAACGACATGACTGTACATCTCATTTACGCGTTTCTCAACATCCTCAGGCTGGGCGCATGAATTAACCACTAAAGAGAAAAGGACGCAAACACAAACAATAATCTGTTTCATAATCTTGAGCTTTTAGGTTCTGCTAAGGTAGTGATTTATCGCATATAATAAAAGGACAGACCCCAAATCATGGAATCTGTCCCTAAAATAATATCTGTCCGGAGGATTATTCCTCTTCCAGAGGTTTCATGTTGGTGTAAACGTTCTGAACGTCATCATCCTCATCCAGACGCTCAACGATCTTGTCGATGGTCTCGCGCTGCTCGGGGGTAACGTCCTTCAGATCGTTCGGGATGCGGGTGAACTCAGCAGCCTTAACCTCAAATCCGTTCTCCTCAAACCACTTCTGGATTGCGGCGTAAGACTTGGGATCACCGTACAGGGTTACCTCGTTCTCCTCCTCGTCGATATCGTACTCCTCCTCAATGCCAAGGTCAATCAGCTCAAGGATCAGGTCATCCATATCAACGCCGTCCTTCTTGGCAATGGTGAACTGGCACTTGTGGCTGAACATGAAGTCCAGGCTGCCGCTGGTTCCCAGTGTGCCGCCGAACTTGGTGAATACTGAGCGTACGTTGGCAACGGTACGGGTGGTGTTATCAGTCAGGGTTTCAACGTAGATGGCTATTCCGTGAGGACCGTAACCCTCATAGTTCATCTCCTTGTAATCCTTCTGGTCCTTGCCCATTGCGTTCTTGATAGCGCGCTCGATGTTGTCCTTGGGCATGTTCTCGTGCTTAGCGGTTGCTATGATGGCACGCAGTGTTGAGTTGTTATCCGGATCCGGACCGCCAGCCTTTACAGCAATGGCAATCTGCTTGCCGATGCGGGTAAATGTCTTGGCCATGTTGCCCCAGCGTTTGAGCTTACGGGCCTTTCTGAATTCAAATGCTCTTCCCATTGTATGTGTTGTTTTAGTTATTATCTCAGTTTTGCATCGAGATTGCTCTGCATTGCGCTGATCATGTTGTTCATGACCTTGTCAATGCGGGCGTCGTTAAGAGTCTGGCTCTCATCCTGCAGCAGGAAGCTTACAGCGTAACTCTTCTTACCGGCCTCAAGGTTCTTGCCCTCATATACGTCGAACAGGGTAACCTCCTTAAGGATCTTGTTCTCAGTCTGGTATGCCAGTTTCTCGATATCGCTGAACTTGACGCTCTTGTCAACCAGCAGGGCCAGGTCACGGCGTACAGCCGGATACTTGGGCAGGTCAGTGAAGCTGGTCTTAACCTTGCGGGTTGCCTTGAGCAGCTCATCCCAGTTGATATCGGCATAGTATACAGGCTGCTCAACATCGGTAGCCTTAAGCAGGGCGCGGGCAACAAGACCCAGTTCTGCAACAGTCTTGCCTGAACGCAGCTTGTAACGCAGGCCGCAACTGTATATGGCGTTGTCAAACTCCTCAATCTGAATGGCGTTCTGCGCCAGGCCGATACGCTTGAACACATTCTCCACGTATGCCTTAAGCTCATATACTGAGCTCTTCTCATCAGCATGAGCCCATGAGCCCGATACACGCTGACCGGTAATCCAGAGACCCAGATGATAATCCTCTGAGTAAGCACGCAGCGGATTCTGAGGCTCGCCGTCCTTACCCGGTTCCTTGAGTGCCTCACGCTTTACACCGTCAAAATAGTAGCACTTGCCGAACTCAAAGAATCTGAGGTCTGAGCTCTGACGGCGGATGTTGTGTGACAGGCTCTCCAGACCGCCGAATACCAGGTTCTCACGCAGAACGTTCAGATCAGCGCTGAGCGGATTGATTACGTGAACCAGTTTCTCGGGCGGGCAGCACTCCAGACCGTCGTAGTAGGCGGCGCGGGTGAGCGAGTTGTTCAGGATCTCATTGAATCCGCAACCTACCAGCTGCTCAGATACCAGATCCTGCAGCTTGTGTGAGCGGTCAACCTCACCCTGAACGGTCAGGCTTGACTTGACAGACTTGTCAAAGTCTATGTTGTTGTAACCGTAGATACGGAGAATCTCCTCCACTACATCGCAAGGATGCTGAACATCTACGCGGAAAGGAGGAACTGAGAGCTTCATGCCAGTCTCGGAGAATGACTCAACTGTGATGCCCAGGTTCTCGACAATGCTCTTCATAACCTTGCGGTCAAGCTGCTTGCCGATAAGACGGTCTGCATAGTCAAACTCAAAGTCAATCTTGAAGTTCTCTATCTTGGAAGGATAAACATCCTTGATATCCATTGAAATGGTACCGCCGGCCAGTTCCTTAACCAGCATGGCGGCCTGCTTGAGAGCATAAAGAGTACCGTTGGGATCGATACCGCGCTCAAAGCGGAATGATGCATCAGTGCTCAGCTGATGACGGCGTGCGCTCTTGCGGATCCAGGTGGGATGGAAATATGCGCTCTCCAGGAATACGTTCTTGGTTGAGTCCGATATGCCCGACTCCAGACCTCCGAACACACCACCCATACACATGGGCTCCTCTGTGTTGCAGATCATCAGGTCACGCTCTGAAAGCTTGCGCTCGATACCGTCCAGAGTTACGAACTTGGTACCCTCGGGCATGGTCTTTACAACCACCTTGCCGCCCTTGATCTTATCGGCGTCAAAGCTGTGCAGAGGCTGTCCGTAAGCGAACAGTATGAAGTTGGTGATATCGACGATATTGTTGATAGGATGAAGGCCGATGGCTGTGAGCTTGTTCTTGAGCCAGTCGGGACTCTCCTTAACGGTGACACCCTTGATGCTTACGCCTGCGTAGCGCGGGCAAGCCTCGGTATTCTGAACGTCAATGTCAATCTTGAGCTCCTGGTTGTCAACCTTGAAGCCGTCAACATCGGGACGGTGCAGAGCGGTCTTGTAACCATTCTGGAGCAGCCATGCATAGAAGTCACGTGCTACGCCCCAGTGTGAGCATGCGTCTGAGTGGTTGGGGGTGATGTCAACCTCAATCACAAAGTCTGACTCAAGATGGAAGTATTCAGCAGCAGGAGTGCCGGGAACGGCATCGGCCGGAAGAACCATGATACCTGAGTGGTCATTACCCAGACCCAGTTCCTTCTCAGAGCAAAGCATTCCGAATGACTCAACGCCGCGCAGTTTTGAAGGCTTGATGGCAAAGCACTCATCACCCTCATAAATCTTGGCGCCGATGGTTGCAACCACAACCTTCTGACCGGCTGCCACGTTGGGAGCACCGCATACAATCTGTACGGGATCTCCGCTGCCCTGATTTACTGTGGTTACATGCAGATGGTCTGAATTGGGATGCTCGACGCAGGTGAGAACCTCACCTATCACGATATCCTTCAAGCCACCCTTAACGGACTGAACCTCTTCTACTCCGTCAACCTCGAGACCGACTGATGTAAGCGCTGCAGCAACCTCATCAGGAGTCAGATCAAAGTCAACGTACTCCTTAAGCCACTTATATGAAACGTTCATAAAATACCTATTTCTTTTTCAAACCGCAAAGGTATAAAAAAGTCAGCAGATTGCCACAAATCTGCTGACTCATTTTACGGTTCAGTAAGGGATGTCTCCGGCATCCGGAGCACCGCCCAGCGGGTCATCGGGCGGGAGCGGTTCGTCATTCATCTTGGAACGCTTCACGCTGCCCCTGCGACCGCCGCCGGAATCGCCTGAACCTATGTTGTCGAAGAGAGCCAGATCACTCTGGAATGACAGACGCACATCACCCACTCCGCCGTTACGGTGCTTTGCAATGATGATCTCGGCGATACCGTGCAGATCATTGTGGTTGTTGTCCTCATAGATCTTGTAGTACTCCGGACGGTGGATGAAGCAAACGATATCGGCATCCTGCTCAATGGCACCGGATTCACGCAGGTCAGACAGCTGCGGGCGCTTGCCCTCGTAACCCTCACGTCCCTCAACGCCACGGTTCAGCTGCGACAGGGCGATGATAGGTATATCCAGCTCTTTGGCTATACCCTTGAGGTTTCGCGAGATGGTACTGATCTCCTCCTGACGGTTACCGAAACGGATTCCACTGGCGTTCATCAGCTGCAGATAGTCGATGATGATAAGCTCCACCTGATGCTCCTGCTTAAGACGGATGGCCTTGGTTCGGAACTCGGTGATGGAGAGTGACGGGGTATCGTCCAGATAGATGGGCGCGTTCTGCAGAGCATTGATCTTGCTGTCCAGAACCTGCCACTCATAGGGAGCCAGACGTCCGTCACGCAGCTTGTTGCCAGGGATCTCGCACACGCTTGATATCAAGCGGTTTACCAGCTGAACATTACTCATTTCAAGTGAGAACAGAGCGACCGGGTGCTCGTTGTTCACGGCAATGTTCTTGGCCATGGAGAGTGCGAATGCCGTCTTACCCATAGCAGGACGGGCAGCCAGGATGATAAGGTCCGATTTCTGCCAGCCGGAAGTGATATTGTCCAGGTCATTGAATCCGCTGGCCAGTCCGCTCATACCCTCTGCGCGCTGTGCCGCCGTGCGAATACGGTTGACCGATTCCTGCAGCACCACGTCAATCGACGCAAAGTCCTTCTTGACGTTACGGTGCGCAATCTGGAACAGCTTGTTCTCGGCCTCACCCAGCAGTTCGGAGATATCGGTCGTATCATCAAAGGCCTCGGTCTGGATCTCGCTTGTGAATGTTATCAGCTCTCGGGCCATAGCCTTCTGGGCAATGATACGTGCGTGATACTCAATGTGGGCCGATGACGTCACCTTGCCAGCCAGCTGGGTTACGTAGAGAGCGCCGCCTGCCTCATCGAGCGTGCCGTTGCTCTTTAACTGCTCTGTCACAGTCAGGATGTCAATAGGGCGCTGGTTGAGCGACAGGTTTGCCACAGCCTCGTAAATGACCTGATGGCGGTGATCGTAGAATGACTCCTTCTTGAGTATGTCACTCACCTTGGGGAATGCATCCTGCTCAATCATCAGTGCGCCGACTACGGCCTCCTCGAGTTCGAGGGCCTGGGGCTGGAGGTGATTGAGTACGATACCGTCGGTGTTGCTGCGGGAACGCTGTCTCGTTTTGGAATCTGCCATTTTCTTTCTTCGTTACGTTTACAAAAATAGCGGTTTGCCTACTCCCTTCAGCAAACCGCATCCAATACTTATCCACGCGTTTTCAACAAGGTTTATTTCTTCTTTTCCTGCTCAAGTTCGTAAGCACGTACTTTATCCATCATCTCCTGACTCAGTCTGGATAGAGTCGTATCTTTTTGGATATCGAAGTATTGTATGCCACTGGCGCCCTTCCACCTAGGTGTTCCATAAGCTGTCATGATTACCATTCCAGGAGCAGTCTTATCCTGAAGTTTCTTTTTTGCCGATGTTTCATTAGTGCCGTATTCCTTATCGAAATCCGAACTCTTATCAAACAATATGACATCGTGATTCTTACGATTCAGGTAAAAGTATTCAATGACATAATTTGGATAATAGAAGTAGAAACACGCCTTCGGGTCATTCACTGTTATAGAGTAAACACCGTTCTCATCAGTAACGGCAACAGGCCGATAATTACTTTCATCCGGGGATAATGATACCCCAGGCATGATATTATGAAGATTCTGAGATATTTTCACCCCGGAAAATGGCGTGCCATCCTTCTTACGTACCACGCCGGTAATGACATCACCCTTTTTTACTGAAACCGTATCTCCAGCCTCCTGCTGTGCAGGATATATTGCCGCAAACACATCACTCTTACCGCAAAACAGAGACAACAGCATCAATGAAACGCTGCAAACTATGTGATACCACCCACGGGAAAGCCATATTCTGACAGTACGTATTCTCATAAAGCACTAATTATTGAAGGAAACTCATAATTAATACTTTAGTATCAGTTTTAAGTTAAAACCTCATTTTGAAACATTAACAAAGAGATGTGTCCCCACTGTCACCAAAATGAGCCAAAGAGAAGGTTTAGCTCGACGGCCCCGAAGGGGGAAAGTCAACCGTCCCCAATGGTCAACCGTCCCCAATGGTCATGCCATCTCCCTCTGGCAGGTGAACATATCGGGGAACTGGTCAGCGGGATTGTCTATGGGTTCACGGAACAGACCGTATACTGTGGAGCCGGACCCTGACATTGAGGCGTAGACTGCACCCATTGAGTAGAGTTTTTGCTTTATATCCGCTAACTGAGGATGTTTGGCAAATACTGTGGTTTCAAAATCATTGAAAACACACTCTTTCCACTCTGAAACCGGTCGTTTGATTGCCTCCTCGAGCGGAATCTCCGGACGTTTGGGAGTAAGTGAAGCATATGCCTCAGCCGTGCTGACAGCGATATCGGGCTTAACGAGCAAAATGGTGTAGCCCTTAAGTGAGAGGCCGATGGGATTGAGCACCTCACCCCTGCCCGTTGCAAGTGATGGAGTGTTGCTGATAAAGAAGGCGCAGTCCGAACCCAGGCGGGCGGCATAGCGCTCCATCATGCTCTCACGCATGCGCAGGTTGAAACGGCGGTTCAGGAGCGAAATCATGAACGCGCAGTCCGATGAGCCTCCGCCCAGACCGGCGCCTGAGGGTATGTGCTTGTAGAGTTTGATATCGATCGACGGCAGGTCAAAATCCTGCTGAAGCATCAGATAGGCCTTGACCACCAGGTTATCGGCCGCACTGAATGGGAACTCGTTGCCCGTCATCTCGAGCGAGCAGCAGGGTATGTCCTCTTTGCGGGGGAGCAGCCTGTAGGGCATGAATGTGTCATCGGGCTGAACCAGCAGGCCGGCCTCGATACGTTTGCGCAGTTGGGCCGGATCAAGCGGACGCATAAGTTTTATCTCCAGCGCGTCCTGCAGGAGCACGGGATAGAACACAGTCTCAATGTCGTGGTAGCCGTCTGTGCGTTTGGCCACGACATTGAGTCCTATGTTGATCTTTGCGTTAGGGAATGTAATCATCCCTGTATCGTTTTATTGGTTATCCTTCTCTATGCCTTTTGCGGCGATGCGGCCCGATGCCATGCACTCGGTCAAGGCGTTACCGCCCAGACGGTTGCCGCCAAAGAATCCGCCGGTAACCTCACCTGCTGCATACAGACCGGGAATAGCCTTGCCGCTCTCATCAAGAACGCGGCGGTCCAGGTCAATCTTAAGACCACCCATCGTGTGGTGGGTTGAAGGAGCAAGTACGCGGATAGTCAGGTTGGCATCTTCAATGTTGTAGGTTGACTTGTCATACTTGCCGTCGGCGCCGCGACGAGCCGAGCCGATGATACCGGTTGCATGACGCTTGCCTATAGGAGTAGGATCAACGCCGTCCATAACAGCCATATCATACTCACGTATGCTGTTCTTTACAACCTCGGCATCCAGTTTTATACCCAGTTCATCAAAGAGTTCGGGCAGGGCCGATGCCTTACCACTCCAGTCCTTGCCGTTGAAGCTGTGACCGCCGCCACCGCCAAAGCCGCCGAAACCGCCGCCGAAGCCGCCGAATCCGCCGCCTCCCATGACGTAAAGGTAAACACCGCGACGGCCTTCCAGCTCAACGCCGTGCTTGAATCCGTTCAGTGAGAGTACGTCACGCTCAGAGCACTCGTCGACATAACGCTTGCCGTCCTTGGTGCTGATGAATACTACGTTCTCCACACCGCCGAATGCGATTGCACCGTCAGCGATGTAAGCCAGAGGCATGAGCTGTGTGTAGCCCTCGCCTACTGTAGCGGCACCTACCTTCTCGGCCATATCGATACCGTCACCGCGCAGTGAAGAACGGTTGGTTGTGCCTATGTTGGGTGACAGATACTGGCGTGACCAGTACTTGTTGGTCTTGAGCACCTTCTGTATGTTGGCTGCGTATCCGCCGGTTGCAATGATCACACCCTTCTTGGCGTGAGCTGTAACCTCGGTACCATCGGCCATCTTGGCCTTTACGCCTGTTACGCGGCCGTTCTCGAATATAAGATCGTTGGCGCTGGTCTCTCTCATTACGCGGTTGTGCTTATCGGCATTGTTAACCACAGCCAGAGGAGCCATCACGTATGAACCCCAGTTGCCCTGATAACGCTCGGGAGTGCCGTCACCGTCTGCATCGGTTGTGCAACCGTTCATTGTGGAGCCTCTGTACCAGAGAGCACCCACCAGAGTTGACTGGCTGTCGCTGAAACCTACGCCCATGCTCATAAGCCAGGGCTTGAGCTGCTCACCCTCCTCGATGAACTGCTTTACAAGTTCATAGTCACCGTAAATCCACTCATCCTTGGTGGTGTTCTGACGCAGACCGCCGTAGTAGGTCTGGAAGATATGCAGGTTGGTGGTTGAGAACAGCAGGAGCTGATTCTCGGGGGTACCCTTCTTAAGTTGGGGCTCTGCGTAATCCAGATAAGCCTTTATCTCTTTCTTAAGTTCCTGGAGCACAGGCAGATACTCAGCATGAACTCCATGCTTGGAAAGTTCAACTATATCACCGGCTACGAACTCGTGATCCTTGTAGTATGATGCGTCAAACGGTTCCTCACTCCAGTTATAGATAACCTTGAGGTCGTTTACACAACCCACGGTTGCACGAACCTTGTTGTGCATCTTGCCGTCAAAGCCTTTGGCAGTGGTTGCCGTAGGTCTCTTGATATCCCATACAAGACTGTGATCGATAGACTGATAGACACCGCCCGATACCAGAGTGTTACCGCCAAGTTCGGCGTTCTTCTCAATGATAAGGACTGTGTTTCCGTCCTGGGCAGCCTGTGCCGCAGCGCAGAGACCTGCACCGCCACCGCCTATGATAACCACATCCCATGTATCATCAATGGGAGCACCGGCCTGAGCCTTGACTCCGTTATCGATGAATGCCTTACGGTTGGTAACGCCGGCCTGATCGGCAGCGTTCAGAACGGCCTCCTTAAGTCCGAAACTTGACATTGTGGCACCCGATACGGCATCCACGTTAAGTCCGTTTGCGGCAATGATCTTGGCCGGAAGTGTCTGCAGAGCAACATCACCCACATGAGCGGTCTCACGCTGCTGGCCTACTCGGATATCGGTAATACCGGTCTCGCTGAATGTTACACGGGCCTGAACCTGGCCGCCGTAACCCTTGCCGCTGCCGGTATATGTGCCGGGAGTGAAACTCAGGGCTGCGTTCTTGGCAGGAACCGGTTTCTCACCGCGGGCCTGTGCAAGAGCCAGATCAACAGCCTTCTTGACTGCGTCCGATGAATATGTGGCGCCTGTAACGCCGTCAACGTCTGTACTCTGGGCCTCTACTATCCTCTGTGCGACGACAGTGTAAGGCGATGTGTACTGTGCATAGGTATTGCCGTTATCCTTCACAGACACAGCGGCAATCTTGTGACCCTTTACGGTCACCGTAGCGGTAATGGTACTCTCCACGTTAAGGGCATCGGCACTGTATTTGCCGTTAGCCAACTGAGTACCGTCTGTAGGCGCACCGCCTCCACAGGCAGCAAGCGCCATTGCAACAACTGGAAAACAAACTTTTGATAATCTCATATCTTGAAGAATATTAAATACCTGCAGCAACGGCAATGCCGTGATCCACACCGCTGAATCCCATGAATGCCAGGGCCAGCAGACCTGCGGTGATAAGGGCGATAGCCATACCCTCCATGCTCTTGGGGATACGGACCTTGGCCAACTGCTCACGGATACCTGCAAATATGATCAGGGCAAGGGCAAAACCTATAGAGGTTGCAATTGCATAGACCACACCTGTAAGCAGGTTGGGCTCCAGACCCTGTGCGTTATAGGTAGCGTTGGCAACCAGGATGGATACACCCAGTATGCAGCAGTTGGTGGTGATAAGAGGAAGGAAAATACCCAGAGCCTGATACAGCGAAGGAGACACCTTCTTGAGTATGGTCTCAAGCATCTGAACCAAGCCTGCAATCACCAGAATAAACAGAATGGTCTGAAGGTAACCCAGTCCGTAGGGATCGAGAACCCAGTTCTGTAACGCATAAGTAACGATAACCGCAACCGTGAGCACGAACGTAACGGCCAGGCCCATACCGGCGGCGGTACTTATCTTCTTGGATACACCCAGGAACGGGCAGATGCCCAGGAACTGGGACAGAACTATATTATTGACGAATATAGCCGCGATAAATATCAGAAAATATTCCATAGTGTTCAGGCTTTACGGTTCTTAACTGAGTTTACTATGGCCATGAGCAGGCCAAGTGTTATGAATGCTCCGGGAGCCAGCACGAATACAAGTATCTTCATGGACTCGGGCAGTATCTGATGACCGAATACGGCTCCGTTACCCAGCAGTTCGCGGACAAATCCCAGGATTGTAAGAGCCAGGGTGAAGCCGATACCTATACCGATACCGTCACAGATTGATGCCAGCACGTTGTTCTTGGCTGCGAATGCCTCGGCACGGCCCAGGATGATGCAGTTTACCACAATCAGCGGGATGAATATGCCCAGAGTCTTGTACAGATCCGGAACATAAGCCTGCATGAGCATCTGCAGCAGTGTAACGAATGATGCAATCACCACTATATAACAAGGTATGCGCACACCGTCAGGGATAAGGTTCTTAAGCAGAGATATGAATGTGTTTGAGCATATGAGCACGAACATGGTTGCCACGCCCATTCCAAGTCCGTTTACGGCCGATGTGGTCGTAGCCAGCGTGGGACACATTCCCAAAAGGAGAACAAACGTAGGATTCTCCTTTATTATTCCGTTTATTATTGTCTTGAAGTAATTCATCGTTGCATAGGTTTTAGTTCTGTGATGAAGCTCCACTCACGCCATCGGCCGCGGTATAGCCGAACACAGCCTTGTAGGCGGCGTTCACGGCACGCAGGAAAGCCTTTGATGTGATTGTGGATGCGGTAATGGCATCCACCTGACCGCCGTCCTTGCTTACGGTCATCAGGTCATCACCGGGGTTCATGCCGATGATGTTGTGATTACCCGGTTTCTCGGGAGCACCCAGCAGCACGTTCACTACCAGAGGCTGTTCCTTGGCATCGGCACTCTTCTGACGGAACCAGCCGTCAGCCTGCGCACCCAGTCCCGGAGTCTCGCTGTGCTCCAGCACGGTATAACCCAGGATCACGCCCTCGGGATCAAAGCCTACCATAATCTTCAGGGCACCGCCGAATCCGTTCTTATCGGTCGATTCGACTGCAGTACCTATCAGGTTTCCGTTCATGTCATTGACATTGTGGAAGATGAATCCTTCACGCTCCACGGGATTCTCGACGGTAAACTTGACGTCGCGGTCACCCAGTATCACACTCTTTATTCCGTTCTCGATTGCAGCGTTGTTGATAGCCTCAATGGGACCGGTAGTCACATTATTGACCCATGCCAGCAAACCTGCAGCCACGACGGCTATCAGGGTGAGCACCAGGGCCATATTCATTATATTTGATTCCAGTTTCTTCATTTTACAGCCTCCCCGAAACGTTTAGGTTTGCACCAGTTGTTGATGAGCGGAGTAACCGCATTCATGATCAGGATTGCGAATGACATACCCTCGGGATATGATCCGAAGTAACGGATAACCACTGTCAGGAATCCTATTCCAATACCGTACCATACCATACCCTTGATGGTCATGGGCGATGTCACATAATCGGTAGCCATGAAAATGGCACCCAGCATCAGGCCGCCGGAGCAGAGATGATACAGAGGATTTACATAAAGCACGGGGTTGATGAGCCACATGATACCTGTGAGTACGGCAACTGTACCCAGGATTGAAACAGGGATGTGCCATGTGATGGTCTTGGAGCAGAGCAGGATGACAAATCCTACCAGCAGCAAGAGGGCGCTCACCTCACCTATACAACCGCCCACATTGCCCAGGAACAGGTCACCCAGACCGGGCAGCTGGTCAGCGGCGGCAGTGTTGCCACCGGCTATCTGGCCGATGAGGTTAAGAGGTGTGGCACCTGTCTGGGCATCGATGTAAGATGTGGCGAAACCGGCCGGAACGGGCCATGAGGTCATCTTGGCCGGGAATGAAATGAGCAGGAACACGCGGCCCACCAGTGCGGGGTTGAACGGGTTGTTGCCCAGTCCGCCGAATGCCATCTTACCGATTCCTATGGCAACCAGCGCACCTATTACAATCATGTAGATAGGCAGGTTGGACGGCATGTTGAATGCCAGCAGGATACCGGTTATGACAGCCGACAGGTCACCGATCGTTGACGGTCTCTTAAGTATGAACTTTGTTATGAACCACTCAAAGAAGAGACATGAGAGCACTGATGTGGCAGTAACGATCAGCGCGCCCAGCCCGAACTCATAGAATGATGCAAAGAGTGCAGGCATGAGCGCCACAATCACCCAGCGCATGTTTCTCTCTATGGTGTCACCGCAGTGTACGTGCGGCGATGTTGTTATATACAGTTTCTGAGCCATAATTCCTTATTTCTTAGCATTACGGGCGCGGATTATTCCGCCTACCCTGTTCTTTGCCAGACGTACCCAGTCAAGCAGAGGTCTGCGTGAGGGGCAGGTGCTCTGGCAGCAACCGCACTCTATGCAGCTCATGATCCAGTTCTCCTCGGCACACTCCCAGTCCTGAGACTCGGAAGCCGTGGCCAGCAGATAGGGCTCCAGACCCATGGGGCAGGCCTGTACGCACTTGGCGCAACGGATACAGTTGCGTTCCTGACGGCGTGCCGCATCCTTCTCAGGGATCATGAGTATGCCCGATGTGCCCTTGACTACCGGTGCAGTCTCATCCAGCAGCGGACGTCCCATCATGGGGCCGCCTGATATCAGCTTACCGGTATCCTGAGGCATTCCGCCTGCATATTCAAGCAGCTGGCTGACGGGTGTACCCATACGTACCTTCAGGTTGCAGGGCTTCTTTACGTTCTGGCCGGTAACGGTAACTATGCGCTCAATGAGAGGCTTGTTCTTCATCACAGCCTCATAGATGGCGAATACGGTACCCACGTTCTGAACAACGCAGCCTACATTTGCAGGCAGTGCGGGAGGAGGCGGAACCTGACGGCCGGTGACAGCCTCGATAAGCTGTTTCTCACCGCCCTGCGGATATTTCATCTGCAGAGGCATCACCTCAATGCCGCTTACCATCGATGTCTTGGATTTGAGCAGGTCTATGGCATCGGGCTTGTTTGACTCGATACCTATCACGGCACGGTCTATTCCAAGAACCTTGAGGATTACCTTGATGCCGATTATTATCTCGTCAGGATGTTCCAGCATCAGACGGTGATCGGCCGTAAGATACGGCTCGCACTCGACGGCATTGATTATGAGAGTGTCGATGGTGCACTCCTTGGGAGGGCACAGTTTTACGTGAGTGGGGAAACAGGCACCGCCCATTCCCACTACACCTGCATTCTTGATGCACTCTATTATCTCTTCACGTGTCTTTGTGCTCTGGAGCACCAGCTTCTCGGAACGGTCAATCGAGGGCTCCCACTCATCGCCTTCAACATCGATGAATATGGCAGGCTTGCGCAGGCCGCTGGCATCGACTATGGAGTCTATCTTGGCAACCTTGCCCGATACTGACGAATGGATTGAAGCCGACATGAAACCGCCCGGCTCGGCGATCCTGGTTCCTACGCGGACCACATCACCCTTTTCCACACAAGGTACTGCAGGAGCACCTATGTGCTGTGACAGGGGGAAGACAGCCTGCTGGGGCAATCCCAGGGTCTCTATCTTCTTGCCGGCCGTCAGTTTGTTTGGCTCGGGGTGTACACCACCTATTTTGAAAGTATTCATAATACCTTATTTGTTTTCGGTTGATTCTGTCTCCACAGGAGCGGTCTCAGGGGCAGCGGGTGCCTCCTCTACCACCCTCTTGGGAGGGAAGTTGACTGCAATGATTGAGTGCTGCGGGCATTCGTCCACGCACTTGCGGCACAGACGGCATTTCTCAAAGTCGATGTATGCCAGGTTATTCTCAAGAGTGATGGCCTCGAACGGGCAGGCCTTGACGCACTTGCCGCATCCTATGCAGGCAACGTCGCACGCCTTCTTGGCTACGGGACCCTTGTCCTTGTTGATGCAGCTTACGTAAACCCTGCGGTCCATTTTGTTCTTGTTGCGGAGTTCGATGATACCGCGCGGGCAGGCCTTGGCGCAAGCTCCGCAGGCGGTGCACTTGTCCTGGTCAACCACCGGGAGTCCGGTCTGGGGATCCATCTTTATGGCGTCGAACTTACATGCCTTCACGCAGTCGCCGCAGCCCAGGCAGCCGTAGAAACAGCCTGTCTCGCCTCCGTTCATCATGGCGGCAACGGCACAGCTCTTGGCTCCGTCATAAGTACGGGGTCTGGGACGGTTCTGGCATGAACCGTTGCATCTTACGACTGCAATTTTCTCAACTCCAACCTCTATCGCGTGACCTGTAATGGCTGCGATCTGTTGCATAACCTCACTCTTGCATACCGAACACTTAAGGTCATCCATGGATTCCGCCTTGACGCAAGCGGCAGCAAAGGCTGCACATCCGGGGAATCCGCATCCGCCGCAGTTGGCGCCGGGCAGGAGTTCGGTAATCTGACCCACTCTGGGGTCCTCTTCAACCTTGAATTTTCTTGATACGGCATAAAGCACCAGACCAAGAATGAGTCCGGTTGCGCCGAGAACAAGAACAGCAGTCAAAATAAACGTCATATCCTGTTTATAGTATTATCCTGAATTGAAAGTCCCTTTTAATCCTGTTACGCAGCAGGAACAGAACCACGTAATAGGGAACCAGTATGCCGAGCGCCGCGATGGCCGCAGTCTTCTCGCTGCCTGATACAGACATAGCTGTAATGAGCGCCGCCAACAAAAGCAACAGAGGCAGCCCGAAAGCATAAGTCACGGCTTTCATTCCGAGACTCTCTGCACCGGCTACCGTTACCGTCTGCCCTGTCTTGAGACCGGCCGTCTGCAAGCACTGCACCTCGACCAGTTTTTCCTTTGACTCCGCAGCATGACAAATACCCTTTGCCTGACATCCTGAACAGGCCGATGCCTGCGTTATGCGTACTATAACCTTCTGACCTTCAATGGAGTCTATTACCCCCTCATGTCTGATGTCGATACCCATATTGCGCCAGGCCTGTTTTATCTCACAAATGTAAGATATTTCCAGGTTTGAAACGTATTTTCTTGACATTTTTATTTGTTACGGGGGAAAATAAAACAAAAAACTCCGGCCGTAACGGTCGGAGTTTAAAGTTTGCAGTCTGTTAAGGATTATGCCTCAGCGGGTGCCTCCTCTGCTGCGGGAGCTGCTTCCTCGGCGGGAGCCTCGGTTGCCTCCTCAGCTGCTGCCTCTGCTGCTGCAGCCTCAGCTGCTGCCTTAGCCTCAGCCTTCTTGGTAGCTACCTTCTCGGCGATAGCCTCGTTAACCTTCTTCTCTGCTTCCAGCTTAGCCTTTGCGTCAGCCTTCTTAGCCTGCTCATCCTTGACTGAAATAGCCTTCAGTGAGCTCTCCTTAGCCTGCTTCCAGGCATCGAACTTAGCCTGAGCTGCGGCCTCATCGAATGCGCCCTTCTTAACGCCACCCTGGAGGTGCTTCATGAGATACACACCCTCGCGTGACAGGATGTTACGTGCGGTATCGGTGGGCTGTGCGCCTACGTTAACCCAGTACAGGGCTCTTTCGAAATTCAAATCTACTGTAGCGGGATTGGTGTTAGGATTGTAAGTACCAATCTTCTCAATAAACTTTCCATCACGTGGAGCTCTGGAGTCTGCAATTACGATTGAATAGAAGGCGTAACCTTTGTGGCCTCTTCTCTGCAATCTGATTTTTGCTGCCATAAGTTGTTGTTTTTATTGAATTTATAAATGATTTGAATAGCCGTTATCCCGTAACGGCGGCGCAAAGGTAGTAAAAATTATCATGCAATCATCATAAGGTCCATAAATATTTCACGCGGAAACGGTTAATGGACAGAAGGATAGCTTGCAGTGTAATGTACGTACGTAAACTGCGCGTAGTCACTGTGGGCGTCATACCAGTTCTGAAGGGTCTCGTTGAGCGACTGGCAGAAGGACTCCTGCTGCATCGCAAACTGGGACGTAGCCTCGGGGCAGTCTATCACTCCGCTGTTGGTTGCAGCTATGCTGTAGTCTGTTCCGCCGTCAACCTCGCCGGCCTGATAGCAGCCTACGACAGTGCCTGTGTTGGTTCCTACAAGACCTCCGGTTCCGTGGGTGATTCCGGTATGGCAGCAGGCGTAGATGACGCCGCTGTTGGTTCCTGCAATGGCCCCTGCGCTGGTGGTTACGTCATCGGCTATACGGCAGCCTCCAATTATGCCTTCGTTGACATCGGTAAGCGCACCGCCGCCGCTTATGGTTCCTATGGTGGTTATCTGCAGTTGTCTTACTACAGCACGCTCGCCCAGTTTGGCAAACAGAGGTTTGCCGTACAGACGGTTCACATATCGGTTATCGGCCAGATAGGTGCCTTCAAAGGGATGTGTGGCATCACCTATTCCAATCCAGCTTACGGGACTTACACCTGATTCACTGTCCTCGAGTATGGTCTTAGTCGAAGCTGACTGCATGGTGATATCGGCATCCTGTCTTATGTACTTGCCCTGGAAGGTCATTCCGCCGGTTACCTCCTTTGCGAACGACAGCAGCTGCAGGGCCGATGATATGCGGTAGGGATAGAGCTCCGATCCGTCATTGCCGTAGATATCCTTGATGACATCGCCGTCGCGGTATAGCCAGGTGGCGTCATCGGCCGTTGCTGTAGGCATATCCTGTGTGATAACGGGGCTGCTTATGTCCATGAAAGTGGATTTCTTGCGCAGTTCACCCAGGTTAGGTGTGCTGACATAGTTCCAGTCGTTGTACTCCACTCCCATGAACATCTGCTCGTCCTTGTGGTTGAGTGATATGTTCAGTGTGGTGGCCATTCCCGAGTGCAGGTTGACCGTCTGGCTGAATGCGCCTCTGTAGGTCTTTACAAGCGGGTCGCCGTCAGGATTCAGGGGATCGGGATAGGTTACTGTGAATGAGAATGCCAGAGGTGCGTCATTGCCGTTGATGGCGTGGAACAACTCATCCTGGGGTGTGGTAATACCGTAGAAGGTGAAGGTCTTGCTCTGGGCGTTACCCTCGCCTGCCTCATTCTTGCACCACAGGCGTACATCCTTGGTTACCTGCTGGGCGTTGTTCAGGTTGAGTACCTTAAGGGTACGGCTGTCGCCGCCCCAGGTGTATTTGGCGGGCTGGTCGTGCAGTATCAGGTTGCTTACCCTGACGCGGGTATCGACTGCGCTGGTGCTGGCAGCAAAGTCCTTGATGTTGACGATCACGCAGACGTTGCTCATGGCGTGATACATGGTGACCTTGGTGGACAATCCTCCGGTCTCGGCAACCGTCTCGGTATCGTAGTTGAGCAGCAGGTCCTCCTGTTTCATGGCGCTGTTGCCCGGTGTGTAGTCAAGTTCTGTCTGGCCGTAGCCCAGCTCGCCGGCAAAGGTTCCGTCGCCGTTATCGGTCCAGTGATAAGCGGCCGTAGGCAGGCTGTAACCGATGAATGTGTGGGGTGATGCGCCATCGGTCCAGTATATCTTTTCCGGCAGGTCGCCCTCTTCCCTCTCCCAACTCAGGGCTTCGTAGAAGTAGTAGCGGATATTGCTGTAGGTGAACTCGGTCAGAGGGGCGGCGGTACGCTTGATGGTGGTGAACACTATCCTGTCATCGGCCTCAAACTCAGTGCGGCCCACCTCGACGGCAGCGGGTGCTGCGGCGCGGGTAGAGATGCCTGCGCTTATGTAGGGCTCGATTCGCCTTATCTCAAGATCCTCACTGTAAGACATCCTGTCATCCTTGCTGCACGCGGTCAGCAAGGCCATAATGCTCAGAAGGAGCCATATGCTGTTGTTCTTGAACACTTTCATCATGATTTAGTTTATCTGCATGGTAATCCTGTAGAGTTTACCCGGCTCAAAGACGGTCTGGTCCATCTCCATGCTGTAACGGGTCTCGCCGTCACGTACCCAGAAGGTAGCGTTCTGTGAGAGCGTACAGGGCGGTATGATGAGACGATAGGTCTTGGAGCCTGCGTTGTAGGCGGTATAGGTGGTACCCTGGCTAATCTCGTTGAAGGGCTTTACCACTGTCTTGTGCTGTGAATCATTGACTACGGCTATTCCCAGGATGGTGCCGTTCTGCTCCCTGGTGCAGGAGTGCTTGCTCTTGTAGCCGTAATCGTTGGAATTGACCTTGCTGGCGGCGGCGTAATAATCGCCCACAATCACCTCGGCCTGGTCAATGTCGGGCATTCCCTCAAGGGTCAGCACGGCGTCATCGGACAGGCCGATGTTTTCATCGACGGTTATCAGCAGGGCTGCCATCATATGCTTGAAACTCAGATGTACGTTATAGGAGCCGGTCTGCTGAATGGTCTGTGCCCACAACAGGTCCGATGCCTTGTAATCGGTCTCCTTGGTCTGGTCGGCGTGGAAAACGTAACTGTACTGCTCCACGCGGGTGTCACTGCCGGCTATGAATATCTGCTCCTCGCTCCAGGTCTGCGCAGTGTAGACGTAGGGGGTCTGCTGAGCCTCGTAACGCTCGTAGATATCGGGCGATGCCGAGGGGCTGTAGTCACCGTCTATGTCAAAACCGTCGGATGCCTCAAGCGTAGCCCACTCGTCGGTATGCCATTTGAGCAGCCAGAAGGCGTCAAAACTGGCTCCGTAGGTGGATTCGCCGAACTCGGTATGTGACGAGAAGGGGCAGATGACCTTGAGTTTTATCTTGTCGCCGTTCTCAAAGGCGTTGCCGTCAAAGTTGGCGCGGGTCTCAATCTCACCCTCAAAATTACTGACCGACGTAAAGAACGAGAGTCTTCCCGGCTCTACGGTCTGCTCTTGCTTTGAACAGCCTGCCAGAAGCAGGAGGACGCAAAGAGGTAAAAATCTGCATGTCTTCATATCCATCGGTCTTAATTGTTCTGTATCAGCGGGTTCCAGCTCTCATCGGCATCCAGGGCGCCGGTAACCAGTTCGGGATAGAGGTGTACGTAACCCACTGTCGAGGCTGAGTAATGCATCTGGCAGGGATATTTGGTACCAACCTCGGTCTGGTTATACTGTGAGATGGCATAGTTCATTGCCTTCCAGGGGGCCAGTCCGTAAATCTCACAGCGCATATTGGCACTCATCTCGTAGTAATCCACATCGGGGCCGATAAGGTAGTCGTTCTTGGCCTTGAGCACATGTGAAGCGGCTCCGCGGATATACTGACGGGGTCCGTAGGCATCCTGTACCGCGCCTACTGCATTCGTGCCGGGTGACTTCTCGGTGTCGTAGTAGTTGCACATGAATACGCCCCACTCTATGTCGTGACCTCTCAGAGGTGCAAAGAAGGCCGATTCGGCATCTTCACCGTATGCGCCCAGAAGCGCTCCGGTGCCTGACGGTATGCCTGAGGCAGCCTGCATGCATCCCAGCATTGTGAGGTCATCGGCCACACCTACAAGAGGCTTGGTTGAATTTCCCACATGGATGCAACCTACTACGTAACTGGTACCCTGCAGGGTATCGGCGATGGAGCAGGCGGTGCTGTTGCACATCAGGGATATTCCGGAGATATAGCAGCCCCACCCTGTGGGTCCGTCCGGAACGGCTTTCCTTACGAGTGACAGGTTGTGCACGCTCTCTATGCGTAGGTTGCTTATGGCGCAGTCCATCACATGCTCGAACAGGTATCCGTTCTGCATGTTCACGTTGGTGAGCTTGTGTCCGTTACCCTTGAAGTTGCCACTGAATACGGTGTTTCCGTGACCTACGCTGGGCAGCTCCCAGTCATAGAGGTCAAGGTCCTGTGTCAGGCTGACATCAAAGTGGCTTCCGTAATCGGGGTCAAAGAAATCGATGGGACCCGTTATATAGTCCTCCTTTACATGGGCTGCCTGTGTTGATACCGTAGGATAGAAATGGGGATAGAAGACATATCCCAGGGCCTCGGCATCCTCTCTTGTTATCTCGGTGGTGTTGCCGCTGCCGTCATCGTAGATCCACCAGTAGGTCTCGAATCCGTCCTCATCCTTGATCTCGTGCCCCTCGTTGTCCTTGCGTACCTCACCGCGGGTAAGTCCGCTCATCTTGGAGGCGGCGGTTCCGTTGACCAGTCGGATGAAGGTGATGAACTCCCTCTGGTTGCTTACGCTGAATGCGGGGTTGAAATCACCGCCTGCAACGGCAATCTTGGCTGCAGCCCTGTAGGCCTGCGTCCACCAGGTGAAGTCAAGGTCCACCATAGATTGTGCCTCGTCATCGGCGTTATCTGTCCCCAGATCCTGCTCGGTCCACGAGAAACTGTCGGTAGCGGTTATGGTGATATGGTCGTAATGGTAACCTACGCTGAACAGGTAGCTGTAACCGGCTTTCATGGGCAGTCCGTCAGGGAAGGCAACCCCACCCTGCTGGTTCTTGATGTCACTCAGGGCAAAGATATGCCAGGAGCCCTCGGTTCCCTCGGTGGCAGCCTTGTCACCGTTGTTGACATCGTAGAGCCATACCTTGAAACGGGTGCAGGCGGGAAGTCTGAGTTCCTGACCGAGTGCACCGCTGCTCATGTCATACGGGATGGCCATCATATACAGGCGTCCGTCATTGCTGTTGAATACGGGATGCTGAACCTGACTCTCTATCTCGGCGGCACTCAGGGTTCCTATCTTAACGATTCCGTCGGCTGTGCCATACTGCTCCAGATTCCTGAAATCGG